>ERZ1463036.201-NODE-201-length-13619-cov-38.509216_pt1 | contig 13619 bp, 13 predicted proteins | sample MGYA00564485_ERZ1463036 | MGnify/ENA primary metagenome ERZ1463036 (study PRJEB39244, sample SAMEA3635127) | Helicobacter pylori | study: EMG produced TPA metagenomics assembly of PRJEB11511 data set (Assembly of a 5300-year-old Helicobacter pylori... | reverse complement strand
TATAAAGAAAGAACACTATTTTAAAATAGTGTTCTTTTAATTATTTTAAAGTAACTAAGCATATACTTTGTGATGATATTCCAAGTCCCTCACCAGTAAAACCTAAACCTTCTTCAGTTGTAGCTTTTATATTAATCATATCAAAATCAATATTTAAAGCTTTGGCTATGTTTTTTCTCATTTCTTCTATATGTGGTGCCATTTTAGGTTTTTGAGCAATTATTGTTGAATCGATATTAGTTATTTCATACCCGTTTCTATCTAAAAGTTTCCCTACTTCTGATAATAATTTTATGCTAGAGATTCCTTTGTATTTTGGATCGTTATCTGGAAAATGTGTACCTATATCACCAAGTGCTGTTGCTCCAAGTAGAGAATCCATTATAGCATGAACTAATACATCTGCATCAGAATGCCCAAGTAACCCAAGTTCATAAGGAATATTTACTCCACCAAGTATTAAATCTCTATTTTCTACTAAACGGTGTACATCATAACCTAAACCTATACGCATATATAATCACCTCTTTGATATTTCTTTTATAAGTTTAGCATAAAAGGATAGTATAAAGAAGTAAAGAAGTTTTATAATTTTTATGCTTAAAAAATATATAAATAATGTATTTTTAACATATATAAATTTTTTATCTTATAATATATTTAAAATATTATGATTATAATATAAATTTTTAAATTCATTTAAAATCAGAATGTATTTATGTATAATTAAGATAGAAAATGATAAAAAACTACAAAAAATATTTTTAAAAGGGGAGAATTGTAATTTGGATATATTTGATAAGAATAAATATAAATTCTCAACTACTCCAAATTTAGTAGAAATAAGTAATAATGTAAACGAACATAGAAAAGAAGAAATATTAAAATTTGAAGAAGAACTTTTTTCTTATAATATTTTAATTAAGGATTTATTTACTTATGTACCAAGTGAAAATGAATTAAATTTAATATTAAATATTGCTTTTTTTATAGTGGGGCAAGTTGAAATTTTAGAATATATAAATAGTCATAAAAAAATACCGTTTAATATGTTATCTAAAAAGGTAAAAAGACATAAGAAAAAATTAATGGAATGGAGCGATTATATAATAGCTTATACTATTATTTTTTCAAATCCTAATTATAAATATTTACAAGACTATTTATCAATTGAAGAAGTTAAAGAAGAAGATAAGAATAAAAATGTGGTTTCTCTTAAGGAAAGAAAAAATAGAAAGAATAAAAAAATAATAATTGAGAAGCTCATAATAGAAAAAAAAGATGGAAATGAAAATAAAGAGGAAATTATAGAAATAAATAATAAAGATGATAAAACAAAAATAGAAAGAGGAATAGTTTTAAAAATATTAAAAAATGGTGTTCTTATACTAACTAGTACAGGAAGGGTTTGTAAGGTTCATAAAGAAGAGGGTATAAATATTGGAGAAGAAATTAATTCTGAACCAACAAAAAGAATGAGAGATTTTAAACCATTTATTATTGTTGCTTTAATATTTATTACGGTAGGGGCTGTATTTTTTACTTATAAATATAATACTGTAGATAGAACTATTCTTATAAATACTACATCTAAAGTTAAACTAGAGCTTAATTGCTTTAATAATGTGATAGAAGCGTATTCCCCAACAGATAAAGGTGAGAATATGATTAAAAATTTAGATTTAAATCATGCAAAGCTAGATAATACATTAGAAGGTATTTTAAAATATGCAAAAGAAAATGGTATGTTGCCAGAGAAAGGTGTTTTAATTACTGTAACAGGAGAACCTATAAAATATGGAGCATTAGAAAATACAAGAAGTTATGTAGTTAAAAATAAAATAGATTTAACTATAAACAATGTTGGAAATGAAAGAAGTTTATACAATCATCAAGCAAAAATAAAGGAAGATAAAAATGAAAATTAAAAAAACTAACAACAATAATAGTACAAGAAAAAATAATAATTTAAATAAAAATAAAAAGATTAGAAATAATGCTTCTATAAATAAATCTAAAAGAAAGAATACTATAAAAGAAAATACTAAAGATGTTATAAAACACTTAGATAGAAGTGAAGAAGTTCGACTAAACAAATATATAAGTGAAACAGGTATATGTTCAAGGAGAGAAGCGGATAAACTTATAGAACTTGGAAAAGTTACTGTTGATGGTAAAGTAGCAGAAATGGGGCTTAAGGTTTCTAAAGGGCAGGTTGTTAAAGTTAATGGTAGAATAATTTCAAAAGAAGAAGAATTAGTTTATATAATATTAAATAAGCCAGTTGGAATAACATGTACTACTGAAAAAAAGGTAAAAGGAAATATTGTTGACTTTGTAAATCATAAAAAAAGAATCTTTCCAATAGGAAGGTTAGATAAAGATTCACAAGGATTAATAATGTTAACTAATGATGGTGATATAGTAAATAAAATATTGAGAGCTGGAAATAATCATGAAAAGGAATATATAGTAACTGTTGATAAAGCTATAACTGATGAATTCATTCATAAGATGAGTAATGGTGTAAAAATACTTGGAACTATTACTAAAAAATGTTTTGTTAAAAAAGAAGGAGAGAAAACATTTAGAATTATTTTAACTCAAGGTATGAATAGACAGATAAGAAGAATGAGTGAAGCATTAGGATATAATGTTGTTAAGCTTAAAAGAATTAGGATTATGAATGTAAATTTAGATAATCTTAAAATTGGTGAATGGAGAGACTTAACTAAAAAAGAACTTCAAGGAATAAATAATTTAATACAAAAATCTAAGAAGACAAAAGAAGTAGATTTATAAATCTACTTCTTTTTATTATATATTTAAGCTTTATTAATAATAAAATATTTATATAAATTCAAAATATTACTAACATTGTCCACAAAAGGTTGTGGATAACTTGTGATAAAGTTGTTGATATAGCTGTAGATAATTTATTGAAATTTGAAGAATACTAATAAAAAGTTGAATTTTAAAGTATATTATGTAGAAAAAAGGAGTATTTATATGAGAAAACTAAGTATGATAAAGATTTCAATACTAATATTCATAATTTTTTTTATCACAAACTTTACACAGGGTATGTGGATAACTTGTTTTGGGTATACTAATAAGTTAAATGAGAATAAATTTATTATTGAAAAGAATATAAAAGAGAATAATAAGTGTATAGAAATTAATGTAAGTTATCCACAATTAGTTCCCAATTCGTTAAAGTTAATAAATAATGAAATAAAAGGATGGACTGATGACTGGATTAATGATGTAAAGGGAATATTGAATGATTATAAAAAGGCAGGATATATATGCAACATGCAATATCAATTAATTTCACAATTTTTTATAACTTTAGAGAAAGAGAGTTTAATGAGTTTCTATATAGATTATTATCAATTTACAGGAGGAGCACATGGCATAACAACTAGAAATGCATATACTGTAGATATTGAAAAGGGAGAAAAATTAAAAATAAAAAATTTATTTAAAGATGGCTATGATTATAAGTTGTTTATAGACAAAGAAATTAATAGGCAAATAGATTTGAATAAAGATAAATATTTTGAAGGTTCAGAAGGTTTTAATGGAATAAATGATGATGTTAAATTTTTTATAAGAGGAGATAATTTAGTTATATATTATGGACAATATGAAATAGCACCATATGCTTCAGGAATTCCAGAGTTTAATATACCTATACAAAAATTTGATGGTAACTTTATATATGATAAAATTAAATAAAGTAAAGAAATAGAGGTGAAATAGGATGGGGGAATTAGAGAAAGTTTTAATAAAGCAAAAAGAGTTTTATAGAAGCAAAAAAACTTTGGATATTGATTTTAGAATACATAATTTAAAAAAATTAAAATCAATCTTAAAAAATAATGAAGATAAAATATTAGAATCTTTGAAAAAGGATTTAAATAAATGTTATTTTGAAGGATATTCTACAGAGCTTGGAATAGTATATGAAGAAATAAATACTATGATAAAAGGTTTAAGGAAATGGAGTAGAAGGGAACGAAAAAGAAGTTCAATAGTATATTTTCCAAGCAAGGCGTATGTTTATAAAGAACCTTATGGAGTTTCTTTAATAATAGGTCCTTTTAATTATCCATTTCAATTAACAATTGCTCCTTTAATAGGGTCAATTGCTGGTGGAAATTGTTCTGTTATAAAACCATCAGAAAGATCAAAGCATACATCAATACTTTTAGAAGAAATTATAAATAATAATTTTGATGAAGGATATATAAAAGTTGTTGCACCAGAAGTGGGAAAAGAAGCCGTATCAGAATTATTATCGCTTAGATTTGATTATATATTTTTTACTGGTAGTGTTACAGTTGGTAAAATTGTAATGGAAGCAGCAGCTAAAAATTTAACACCAGTAACATTAGAACTTGGTGGGAAAAGTCCATGTATTATAGATAAAGATGCAAATTTAAAATTAAGTGCAAAAAGAATAGTTTGGGGAAAACTTTTAAATGCAGGGCAAACTTGTGTAGCACCAGATTATTTATTTGTACATAAAGATATAAAAAATGAATTTTTAAAATTATTAGTTCATGAAATAAAAAAACAATATGGAGAAAATATAAAAAATAATGAAGAATATCCAAAGATAATAACAAAAGATGATGTCATTAGATTAACTTCATATTTAAATGAAGGTAATATATATTATGGTGGAAATTTTAATATAGAAGAGAGATTTATTGAACCTACCATATTGACTAATATTAATGAAAATAGCAAAGTAATGTCTAATGAAATATTTGGACCTATTTTTCCTATACTTGAATTTAATGATTTAAGTTATGTTATAGATTTTATAAATAATAGAGAAAAGCCATTATCACTTTATTATTTTTCAGAAGATAAAAATAAAATAAACTATGTAATTAAGAGTACAACATCTGGTGGTGCAACAATAAATGATACTGTAATACAAGTGGCGTCAACATATATTCCTTTTGGAGGAGTTGGTAATAGTGGTATTGGAGAGTATCATGGTAAAGCAAGTTTTGAAACTTTTACTCATAGAAAATCAGTAGTCCATAGAGGTACATTTATTGAATTACCATTTAGATTTGCACCATTTAAGAATAAATTAAAGCTTGTTAAGAAGTTAATGAAATAAAAAAACTCCAACCTAAAATTGGTTGGAGTTTTTTTATATGGTAGCTTCTTTGCTATCTTCTTTAGAATCTTGTTTTGTAAAGGATTCTTTAAATACTTTAATACCTTGTATTATAACTGTAGGTAAGAAAGCTAAAAGATAAATAAGCCCTATTTGAGTTACATTAAGTGGAGCTATTTCAAATAACTTTTGTAGTGGTTTAACAAATAAAACTAAGTTTAGAAGAATAGCACCTGTTAAAAAAGCATATATGCTATATTTATTAGTAGTTAAACCAAGTTTAAATATTGAAGATTTACTACGACAGTTAAATCCATGAAATAATCTAGCCAAGCATAATGTAGAGAATGCCATTGTAGCACCAATAGCGGCACTAGATTCAAGTCCAATATGGAATGAAATTATAGTAAATATTGCTATAATTAAACCTTCTATTACTATGTCAGTAATAAAACTTTTATTTAATATGGATTCTTTACTATTTCTTGGTTTTTCTTTTAAAAGATCTTTAGTTGGGTTTTCTACACCAATTGCAATAGCTGGCAAACTATCTGTTAAAAGATTAATAAACAATAAATGAACTGGCATAAATGGTACAGGAAGTGCCATTATTGATGCATAAAGTACAGCTAGTATACCAGAAGTATTACCAGATAATAAGAACTTAATTGAGTTTTTTATGTTTGCATAAACATTTCTTCCGTTTGTAACAGCTTTAATTATAGTTGCAAAGTTATCATCAGTAAGTATCATAGACGCTGCATCTTTTGATACCTCAGTTCCAGTAATTCCCATTGCAATACCTATGTCAGCTTGTTTAAGTGCAGGAGCATCATTAACTCCATCACCAGTCATAGCTACTATATTACCTTTATTTTGCCAAGCGTTAACTATTCTAATTTTATGCTCTGGTGAAACTCTAGCATAAACAGATATATGATCAAGTTTTCTTGATAATTCTTCATCATCCATTTTATCAAGTTCAAGTCCTGTTATAGCCATATCACCATCTTGTAATATACCAATTTGTTTTGCAATTGCAGAAGCAGTAATCTTATGATCTCCTGTAATCATAATTGGTTTTATACCAGCAGTTAAGCAGTCTTTTACAGCTTCGGCAGATTCTATTCTTGGAGGATCAATCATTGATATTAATCCTAAGAATGTATAGTTTTTTTCATCATCTAAAGTTAAATCGCGAACTTCAGGAAGTTCTCTGTAAGCAAAAGCTAAAACTCTTAATCCGTTTTGTGAAAGTTCCATATTAGTATCTATTATATTTTGCTTATCTTTTTCTGTAATAGGTTTTATTCCCTTAGAAGTTTTAATGGAAGTAATTCTATTTAAAAGTACATCGACAGCACCTTTAGTGAACATTATAGTATTACCACTAATCTCATGAACAGTACTCATAAGTTTCCTATCTGAATCAAAAGGTAATTCTTTTAACCTTTCAAATTCAGATCTTATATCAGTTTCTTTTAAGTTATATAAGTGAGCAAGATTTACTAAAGCAACTTCAGTTGGATCGCCTAGCTCTTGGCCATCTATACATGTTGAATCATTACACAAAATAGCACCATTTAAAAGATATTGTTCTACTTCATTTGATAAATCAAGTTTTTCAGAAGGAATAAGTTTTTCATCAACGTATATTTGTTTTGTAGTCATTTTATTTTGTGTTAAAGTACCAGTTTTATCTGAGCAGATAATTGAAACAGAACCTAAACCTTCAACAGCTTTAAGTGATTTAATTATTGCATTTTCTTTTGCCATTTTTTGAGTACCTATAGCTAGTACAATTGTTACTATTGAACTTAAAGCTTCTGGAATAGCAGCAACTGCAAGAGCGACAGCAAACATTAATGAATCAAGTATTGGTGTATTTCTATAAACGCTTAAACAAAATACTACTGCACAAATAATAAGTATTATTATTGCTAATTTTTTTGAAAAGTCATCTAAGCTAATTTGTAAAGGTGTTTTCTTTTCTTGAGTTTGTTCCATAAGTGTAGCAATTTTACCAAGTTCAGAATTCATTCCAGTGGCAGTAACAATTACTAAAGCACGTCCATAAGTAACTAATGAACTAGAGAAAACCATATTTTTTTGATCACCTAAAGCAAGCTCGTCCTTATTTATGCAATCAGAAGTTTTTGTAACACTTTCTGATTCACCAGTTAAGGCACTTTCATTAACTTGGAGTGAATAATTTTCAATAATTCTACCATCAGCAACAACTAAGTCCCCAGCTTCTAGTATTAAAATATCACCAGGAACTATATCTTTTGAAGGAATTTCAGTTTTAATTCCATTTCTAATTACCTTAGCAGTAGGGGCAGATAGAGCTTTTAAACTATTTAAGGATTGTTCAGCTTTAATGTGTTGAATAGTTCCAAGTATTGAGTTTAAAATAATAACTGCAAAGATTACTATAGTACTTTCAATATTACCAGTTGTCATGGATACTATACCTGCAATTATAAGGATTATTACAAGTAAGTCTTTAAATTGCTCAAAGAAAACTTGAATTGTACTTTTTTTCTTCTTTTCATTTAAAGTATTATAGTCATATTTTTCTCTTTTAGCCTTAACTTCATTGTCAGTTAATCCTTCGGTTGTAGTACCAAAGTTTTTTAAAACTTCATTAGCTGGCTTGTTAAAAAATTGTTTCATAAAAATTTCTCCTTTCAAAATATAATATTTAATACAAAAAAAGAGACTTTTAATATAAATCATAAGTTTATGATTTATATTAAAAGTCTCGTAACCACTAGGGTATATAACACCAGGTATAAGTAATACCGCGTTTGTTGATGTTATATTTTAAACTACTCCCTTTTAAGACGCTTATTAATTTATTAACTTAAGGATAATACTTACAATTTTAAAAGTCAACAATATAGAAAGAAGTTTCATTGTTAAATGTATGTAAAAATTAATATATAAATAAACTTATAATTTTAAATATATAAATAAAAATAAGTTATTTTTCGCTAGATTTAAGTTCTTTATTTAAGAAGTATGAAATAATAGTTCTAATAATAACTATTGAAGCCAATACTAATATATCTTGAATAGATGGATTTAATATTGATTCAATTATGTCTGCACATATTAAAATTTCAAGTCCTAATAAAATGTAAGTTCCTAAATAATTTTTAATTGTTGTAATTTTTTTTACTGTATCAAGTCTATCATTAGTCTTTAATTCTAATTTTACAAATGCAATAAAAGCTAGAATAACTCCCCATACAATAATAATTACTGAGCAGCTATTTAATATAAAAGTTAATATTTTTAATATTTCTTTAAGCAAAGAGTACCACCTTCTTTTAAAATAAATTATTAAAAAGTTATTTTAGTATATTTTAATAATATTCTTAGATTTTTATTTTGATATTATTTATATTTTTAAAGTCATATGATTAAATTATTAGAATCATTACTTTTAAATTTAATTTTACTTTCTTTTTTTCTTTAGAAATTTTTTGTATAAGATATATATACAAGAAATAATAATTAATACTACTATAATAAAACTATAGTCTTTAAGTATTTTACTAATAAGTTGTGTATTTTCTCCAAGAAAATATCCTATAACTATCAATAAAGTATTCCATAAAATTATTCCACCTAATGAATATAAAATAAAATGTATAATATTAAATTTTAATGTTCCAACAACTAGCGATATATAAGTTCTTGTAAGTGGAACTAAACGAGTTAAAAATACAGATGATTTTTGATATTTTATTATAAAATGATTTATTTTACTTATACTTTTTCTTGAACTTGGAAATTTTCTTTGTAAAGATTCTATTATTAATGAACCACCAAGGTATCCTATAGCATAACAAGTGAGAGAACCTAATATTCCTCCAAGTACACTAACAAATATAGAACTAATTAATGAAATTTTTCCAGTAGCTGCAAGTAATCCTACAAAAGGAAGTAATACTTCACTTGGTAATGGAAGGCAAGCATATTCTAAAAATACTGCTATAAATACTCCCATATAACCGAAGTTACCTACTAAAGAAACAATAATATCTACAAAGTTATTTAAAAAATTCATAGCTAAATCCTCCATATATATATTATGAAAAGTATAGCCTTTATATGTTAAAAATATGTTTGATTAAAGTTAAATTTAAGTATTATAGCAATGAAAAAGTTTTATTGCACAAAGTAATAAAAAATAACATAGAATACACTATAGTATTACATGGAGTTGAAAAGGTGTGATATACGGGCTTATTTTAGCTGGTGGAAAGGGGAGTAGACTTTATCCGTTGTCAAGAACAGAGAATCCTAAGCAGTTTCTTAAAGTAATAAACGATAAAAGCTTCTTAGAAAATACTGTTGATAGAATAACTCCTCTAATAGAAAAAAATAATATTTACGTAGTTACAAATCAAGATTATAAAGAAAAGATAGCTGAAGAACTTAAATGTATAAAGAGAGAAAATATTATTACAGAACCTATGAATAAAGAAACTGCTACATGTATAGGACTTTCAGCAGTTAAATTATTAAAAAAAGATAGAGATGCAGTAATGATAGTTTTACCATCAGATCACTATATAGAAAATGAAAAAGAATATATAGAGACTCTTGCCCAAGCTGTTGAATTAGCAAATAGGAGAAGATGTATAGTAACCTTAGGGATATATCCAACAAGACCAGAAACTGGTTACGGATATATTGAAATGGGCAATAAAATTAATGGCAATAGACCAGCATATAAGGTAGCTAGATTTACTGAAAAACCTAATATGGAAGTTGCAAAGGATTTTATATATAAAGGAACTTATTTGTGGAATTCTGGAATGTTTATATTTAGGGCTGATGTAATACTAAGGGAAATAGAAAAATATCTTCCATTAATGCATAAGCCTTTAATGGAAATATATAAGTATATAGGAGAAGAAAATGAAGAAGAAGTAATAAAGGAACAATATAAGCTTATAGATGGTATATCCATAGATTTTGGAGTTATGCAAAAAACTAGAAAAGCTTATGTTATAAAGTGTGATTTTACATGGGATGATATAGGTAGTTTTAGTGCTTTAAGTAGATTTTTAGAGAAACAAAATAGTAATTCAGTATCTGAAAATGTATATTTAGAAGAATGTGAGAATTGTTCTGTATTTGGTAAAAAAAGCTTAATAATAGGATTAGGTGTAAAAGATATTGTCATAGTTGATGCAGGTGATGTATTGCTTGTTATGAATAGGGAAAAAGATCAAGAAATAAAACATCTTTTAAATAAACTTGAAGGCAAAAAAGATTATAAAAAGTATTTATAAAATATAAAAGAAGGTATAAAAGCCTTCTTTTATTTATGTCATTTAAAATGGATATAAAGTTTATAAATACATAATAAAAATGTTTTGAAAAATGGTTATTTATATTATAAAATTATTTTACAATGTAATTTAATTACATAAAATTTTAAGGGTATGGGAGAAGAAAAGATGGGGAAATTATTTTTATTTGTATTCTTAGTAGGAATATTTATAGTAAACTTATTAATTAATATAAATAATGATTCAGTTTACTTAAACAAAAATATATAAGAGATGATAATTGTTTTTAGAGCGAAGATTCATATTTAACTCATTTGAATCTTCGCTTTTTGTTTTATAAATGTAGATTAATGAAAATTATAAACCAATAATTTGAAAAATATTTTCTTTAGCTGAAAATGTTTTTTTAAAATTATTGAAAAATGCTGAGAAAATGATTACAATATAAATATAAAAGAAAAAAAATTTCAGAAAAGGTGATTAGATGTTAGATGTAGTTAAGGGGAAATTAATAGTATCTTGCCAGGCGTTAGTGGACGAGCCTTTACATAGTTCGTTTATTATGGGAAGAATGGCTAGTGCTGCAAAAGAAGGTGGGGCAGTAGGTATAAGAGCACAAGGAGTTAATGATATTAATGAAATTAAAAAGGTAACAGGGCTACCTGTTATTGGAATAATTAAAGTAAACTATAATGACTCAGATATTTATATAACACCTACTAAAAAAGAAATCGATTATCTTCTTACCACTGAATGTGAAATGATAGCATTAGATGCAACAGGAAGAAGAAGACCAAATGATGAAAAACTTAAGGATTTAGTAGATTATATACATGAAAATAATAGATTAGCTATGGCAGATATATCAACATTAGAAGAAGGTGTAGAAGCAGAAAAACTTGGATTTGATTGTGTTTCAACAACACTTTCTGGATATACACCATATTCAACACAAAGTGATGAAGCAGACTTTGAACTATTAAAGAAGTTGGTAAAAACAGTAAAAATTCCTGTTATTTGTGAAGGGAAAATAAATACACCAGAAGATTTGAGACAAGCTTTTGATTTAGGAGCATACTCAGCTGTAGTTGGCGGTGCAATAACAAGACCGCAACAAATAACTAGAAGATTTACAAATGTTTTAAAATAAATAATTTTAAAAGGGTTTTATTGGGAGGTTTTATATTATGAAAGGTATTTATTCAGCTTTATTAATTTCATTCGATAAGGAAGGAAATATAAATGAAAAGGGATTAAGAGAAATAATTAGACATAATATTGATGTATGCAAAATTGATGGTCTTTATGTTGGGGGAAGTACTGGTGAAAACTTTATGCTTTCAACTGATGAAAAGAAAAGAATATTTGAAATAGCTATGGATGAAGCGAAGGGACAAGTTAAATTAATTGCTCAGGTAGGTTCAGTTAATTTAAAGGAAGCAGTTGAACTTGCAAAATTTACAACTGACTTAGGATATGAGGCAATATCAGCAGTTACACCATTCTATTATAAATTTGATTTCAAAGAAATTAAACATTACTATGAAACAATAATAAATTCAGTTGATAATAAACTTATTATATATTCAATACCATTTTTAACAGGTGTAAATATGTCAATAGATCAATTTGCAGAGCTTTTTGAAAATGAGAAGATAATAGGTGTTAAATTCACAGCAGCAGACTTCTATTTATTAGAGCGTATGAGAAAGGTATTCCCAGATAAATTAATTTTTGCAGGATTTGATGAGATGATGTTGCCAGCAACAGTATTAGGAGTTGATGGAGCTATAGGTTCAACATTTAATATTAATGGAGTTCGTGCAAGACAAATTTTTGAAGCTGCACAAAAGGGCGATATAAAAACTGCATTAGAAGTTCAACATGTAACTAATGATTTAATTACGGATATATTAAATAATGGATTATATCAAACAATTAAATTAATTTTACAAGAGCAAGGTGTAGATGCAGGATATTGCAGACAACCAATAAAGGAAGCAACAGAAGAAATGATTGAAAAGGCAAAGGAAATAAATAAGAAATACTTTTAATTTTTAGTAATTAAAATAAAGCTTCATAACTTAACTAATTAATTAGTTAAGTTATGAAGTCAAAAAAGTAAAAGGGTAGAAAATAAGATGCAATATTTTACAAAAATTGACTTATTTGTTTTAGTTGTTTATTTAGGATTTGTGTTATTTGTTGGATTAAAGTTTTCAAAGAAAGAAATAAAAAGAATTCTTTAGAGGTGATGGAACAATTCCTTGGGGGTTATTTCTTGCAACTATTTCAATTGGTGTATCTGTAACAGTTGGAATGATAGTATCATTAATGACTCAATCACAAGTTATTGATGAAAAAACTCAAAGAGAAGCTACAGTTTACTATAAAGAAAAGGATAAAGAAGAAAAAAATAGAGAAGCAGCTTTATCATAAATTTAAATTTTAAAAAGTATGTTTAAGAAGACGATTTTCTTGAATTTGAAGGAGATGAGAATTCTACAGTAGTTCTTGAAAAAGATGGCTTTTTAATATGCTATCTAGAGGATATTCATATGACCTGTTTAAAAGCAGATGCAAAAGAAAGTAATGTTAAAAAGGTAATTTATAAGGTGATATTATAAGTTTAAATATTTAGGTCTTTATATACCCTGTAGCATGTTAAAGTGCTATAGGGTATTAAGTTATTTAAAATTAAAAGGAGAGAATGATATGAATAAACCTTTAATTGATGTATTTTTTTTAATAGGACAAAGTAATGCTCTTGGAATGGGAGATACAAATTATGCAATAACTCCAAATTGTAAATGCTTTGAGTACATTGAAGTAGATGAAATTATACCAATGAGAAAATTTTTAGAGTTATCTAGGGGAAATGGAACTATTGCACAAAATTTTTCTGTTAAGTGGAATGAATTAACAGATAATTACGTATGTTTTATACAAAGTGCTGTAGATGGTTCTATGATAAAAAATTGGGGACATGATAGATACAGTTATTTAATGAATGCATTAGATAAATATAAGGCTGGTATTAAAAAATTAAAAAAAATCTACACAATAAATAATCAAAGTGCTATTTGGATTCAAGGTGAAAGTGATGCTAAATATGGTGCGGATCCTTTATATTATAGAGAAAAATTAAAAGGATTAGTAAAAGA
>ERZ1463036.200-NODE-200-length-13808-cov-9.263215_pt1 | contig 13808 bp, 11 predicted proteins | sample MGYA00564485_ERZ1463036 | MGnify/ENA primary metagenome ERZ1463036 (study PRJEB39244, sample SAMEA3635127) | Helicobacter pylori | study: EMG produced TPA metagenomics assembly of PRJEB11511 data set (Assembly of a 5300-year-old Helicobacter pylori... | reverse complement strand
AGATCTAACGGGTGACTGGAGTTCAGACATGTGCTCTTCCGATCTATTTAAATATTAATAAAGGGCTCTAATACTAACTTTTATACAAATAAAAAAAGAGAGTAAATTACTCTCTTTTTTACTTAGCATATTCAATTGCTCTTGTTTCTCTTATTATACTAACTTTTATTTGACCTGGATATTCTAATTCATCTTCGATTTTCTTAGTCATATCACGAGCTAATAAATGTATATCTTCATCGCTTACATTTTCAGGTTTAACCATTATTCTAACTTCTCTACCTGCTTGTATAGCAAACGATTTTTCTACACCATCATAAGAGTTTGCTATCTCTTCTAGCTTTTCAAGTCTCTTTATATACGCCTCTAATGTTTCTCTTCTAGCACCTGGTCTTGCTGCTGATATAGCATCTGCCGCAGTTACTAAAACAGCTTCTATTGTTTGAGGTTCATAGTCTCCATGGTGAGTACTCATAGCATGTATAACTTCTTTAGATTCTTTATATCTTCTTAATAAGTCCATACCTATTTCTACATGTGTACCTTCCATTTCATGGTCAACAGATTTACCTATATCATGAAGTAAACCAGCTCTTTTAGCTAATTTTATATCAGCTCCTATTTCAGCTGCCATTATACCTGCTATATGTGCAACTTCAATAGAATGTTTAAGTACATTTTGTCCATAACTAGTTCTGTAGTTAAGTCTACCTAATAGTCTAATTAACTCTGGATGAAGTCCGTGCACTCCTGTTTCAAATGCTGCTTGTTCCCCATATTCCTTAATTATATTATCTACTTCTTTTCTAGCTTTTTCTACCATTTCTTCTATTCTAGCTGGATGTATTCTTCCATCTGCTATTAGCTTTTCTAAAGCTATTCTTGCAACTTCTCTTCTTATAGGATCAAATCCTGATAAAATTACAGCTTCTGGAGTATCGTCTATTATTAAATCAATTCCTGTTAAAGTTTCTAGAGTTCTTATATTTCTTCCTTCTCTACCTATTATTCTACCCTTCATTTCATCATTTGGTAAATTAACTACTGTAACAGTTGTTTCTGCAACATGGTCTGCTGCACATTTTTGTATAGCATAACCTATTATTTCTCTTGATTTTTTTTCAGCTTCTTCCTTAGCTTGAGATTCTATCTCTTTTATCATTATAGACATTTCACGTCTTACTTCTCTCTCAGCATTAGTTAATATTATCTCTTTTGCCTTATCAGAAGTTATACCTGATATGTTTTCTAATTTTTCAAGTTGCTTTACTTTTATTTCTTCTACTTCTTCTTCTTTTTTTGCTACATTTTTAAGCTTATCACTTAAACTATTTTCTTTTGATTCTAGGTTATATAATTTCTTATCTAGAACTTCTTCTTTTTGTATTATTCTTCTTTCGTATTTTTGTAAGTCATTTCTTCTTTCTTTGTTTTCTCTTTCAGCTTCAGTTCTCCACTTGTGGATTTCTTCCTTAGCTTCTAGTTGCTTTTCTTTTTTAATAGTTTCTGAGTCTCTATTTGCTTTATCTATAATTTCTTTGGCTAAGCTTTCTGCTTGTCCAATTTTAGTCTCAGATATATTTTTTCTTACAAAATATCCAGCTATAATACCTATTGCTGCCCCTATCAAAAGCATTACTACAGTCTCTATGACATCCACCTCCTTTAGTTAATATCCCAAAATGTCACTTCTAAGATTTTAATCGTTAAAGTACAATCATAACTATGATATACGTTTATAAACTATAAGTATTTTCATAATCTATGTTGTAATAACAACAAAATACCTTTATTTATATTTATCTAAGAATATTTATATATAGAACTAAATTTAGATATTTTATTTCTCTTTAATTTTATAATTTTTTCTAACTCATGTCAAGTTAATAGGAGGTGTATGTTTAAGTTATTATTGCTTATCTATTTCATCTTCTAATGGTGCATTTTCTTTATTTTCATCTAATTTGTAGTGTGCTCTTACCTTCTCATCTATTTCTGCTATTAAATCAGGATTATCTGATAAGAATTTCTTAACATTTTCTCTACCTTGTCCTAATTTTATATCATTATAGCTATACCAAGCTCCTGACTTTTTAACTACATCTATATCTGCTGCTATATCTAATAAATCTCCAACCTTAGATATACCTTCACCATACATTATGTCAAACTCTGTTTGCTTAAATGGTGGTGCAACTTTATTTTTAACTACTTTTACTCTTGTTCTACTTCCGATTACTTTATCGCCTTGTTTTATACTATCTACTCTTCTAACATCAAGTCTTACAGATGAGTAGAATTTAAGCGCACGCCCACCTGTTGTTGTTTCTGGATTTCCAAACATTATACCAACTTTTTCTCTTAATTGGTTTATAAATATTGCAACACAATTAGATTTTTTTATTGAACCTGTTAATTTTCTAAGCGCTTGAGACATAAGTCTAGCTTGAAGACCAACGTGAGAGTCTCCCATGTCCCCTTCTATTTCAGCTCTTGGAACAAGTGCTGCAACTGAATCGACTACTATTATATCTATAGCTCCACTTCTTATAAGTGCTTCTGCTATTTCTAGTGCTTGTTCCCCTGTATCTGGTTGAGATATTATTAAGTTATCTATGTCAACTCCTAATGCTTTTGCATATACTGGGTCAAGTGCATGTTCTGCATCTATAAATGCTGCTATTCCACCTTGTTTTTGAGCTTCTGCTACTGTGTGAAGTGCAACTGTTGTCTTACCTGAAGATTCCGGTCCATATACTTCTATTATTCTTCCCTTTGGTAATCCACCTATACCAACTGCAATATCTAGCCCTATTGAACCTGTTGGTATAACATCTATATTCATAGATGTAGCTTCTCCTAATTTCATTACTGACCCTTTCCCAAAGTCTTTTTCTATTTGACCTAACGCTTGGTTAAGTGCTTTTAATTTATCTTGTTCTATACTCATTTATATCCATCCCTTTCTTTCGCTTTTTACAAACATTTGTTCTGTAATATAGATTATATACTAATTTTTAATTACAGTCAATTAATAAAAATTTGTTTTTACATTTATATTATTTTCCTATATTAAAATTTTACCATACTAATTTTATTTATAAACCTTTATTTACATTTTTATACATTTTATATAAAACTTATGTTTTAGTATAACTTGTATCTGTGTAAATTAATATTTACACTTTAGCTTATATTTAAAACTGTATTTTGTATAAAGTAAAAAGCGGGCAGTTTATGCCCACTTTTTATTATTTACTATTCATGAATAATTCTTTATTTTTATATAAGTATTCCCATCCTGAGTAAAGTGTTAGAAGTGTTGCTATTAATATAGATATATCTCCTATCATAATTAATAGTGAATTGTTAAAGTTTGCTCCTAATAATAATACTATTATAGCTACCATTTGGCTTATAGTCTTTAACTTTCCTCCTCCACTAGCTGCTATTACTTTTCCATCAGCTGCTGCTATTGCTCTTAGTATACTTACTGTTAGCTCTCTAGCTACTATTATTATTACCATCCAACTTGCTACTAAGCCACTTTCTATCATACATATTAATGCTGATAAAACTAATAACTTATCTGCAAGTGGATCCATAAATTTCCCAAAGTCTGTAACTAGATTATGCTTTCTTGCTATGTGTCCATCCATAGCATCTGTTATTGATGCTACTACAAATATTATACAAGCTATTAAATATTTGTTAGGTATGTTAAGTAACATTACTATTATAAATACTGGTATTAAGAATATCCTAAATAAAGTTAATTTATTTGGTAAATTCATTTATAATACATCTCCCATTAAATCATATTCTAAAGCTTTATCTATTCTTACTTTTACAAAATCCCCTACATTAAGTTGATCTTCAGATTTTACGTAAACTATACTATCTATTTCTTCTGCATCGCCTTGAGTTCTACCTATATATACTTTATCTTCTATTTGTTCTTCTATTAAAACTTCGTAAGTGTTTCCTACTTTAGCTTCATTTAATTCTTGAGATATTTTTTGTTGTTCTAGCATTAATTTATCTCTTCTTTGTTCTTTTATTTCTTGTTCTATGTGATTAGGTAATTTATCTGCTGGCGTATCTTCTTCTCTTGAATATGCAAATGCACCTAATCTATCAAATTTAACTTCTTTTGCAAATTCTACAACTTCATTAAAATCTTCTTCAGTTTCACCTGGGAATCCTACTATTATAGTTGTTCTTATTGTAGCATCTGGTATATGCTTTCTTATCATTTCTATTTTAGATAATATATCTTCTTTAGTTGTTTTTCTATTCATTAGCTTTAGTATTCTGTTACTTGCATGTTGTATAGGCATATCAAAGTAGTTACATATATTATCATATTTTTTCATTACCATAACTAATTCTTCGCTTATTGATTCTGGGTAAGAATACATTACTCTTATCCACTTTATGCCTTCTACTTTAGCTAATTCTTCTAGTAAAGTTGGTAACATTTCTTTGTTGTATAAATCAAATCCATACTTAGTTGTATCTTGTGCTATAACTACTAATTCTTTAACACCTCTAGCTGCTAAATCTTTAGCCTCTTTAACTATATCTTCCATTTTTCTACTTCTATATTTACCTCTTAATTTTGGTATTATACAGTAAGTACAATGGTTGTCACAACCTTCACCTATTTTTAGGTATGCCATATGATTTGGAGTTGTAACATATCTTGGTAATTCTTCGTTGAAAGCAAATTCTATATCATTTAAGCTAACAACTTGCTTTTCTTTTTCTAAGTCTTTTATTATTTCGTCTATTTGTTGATAACTTCCTGTACCTACTATTGCATCTATTTCAGGTATTTCTGCTTTTAATTCTTCAGAATATCTTTGTGCTAAACATCCTGTTACTACAAGTATTTTTAAATTTCCATCTACTTTGTATTGTGCTAAATCAAGGATAGTATCTATTGATTCTTGCTTTGCTGATTCTATAAATCCACATGTATTTACAAGTATTATATCAGCCTCAGAAAAATCTCCTACTAACTTATATCCTTTTCTATTTAGTATTCCCATCATTATTTCTGCATCTACTAAGTTTTTTGAACATCCTAGTGATTCTAGTGCTATTTTTAACATTTTTATTGCTCCTTTTTTGCCTTCTCGTGATATTTTATGCTTTCATTTAGTCCTTTAGTCATATCATCAAAGTTTATAACTTGATTATATTTATACTTATCAACCGAATGCATATATAAAGGGTCATAATACTCTACTAAATATCTTTCTACTAATTCCTCGTATTTTCCTTCATCTAATAGATTAATATATTCATCTACTCTCTTATGACCTAATCTTTTTCTAAATTTATTTATACAATCTTTTAAAGTTTGTATGTTTTCTTCTTTATTTTTTTGATTATATATATAATCTCTACATAATCTTTTAACTCTATTTTCAGTACTACATTCTAATAATATATGATGACCATCTCTTATAATAGCATCATATATTTCATTAGGTACACAAACATGACCTACTCTTTTACTTTCACTTTCTATAAATATATAATCTGAGTTTGAGTAAAATAATTCTTCAAATATTTTAGTTTCGAATTTTTTCTGACTTGGTGGTTTTTGGTCAAATGTTATAAATCCAAATGTAGAACCACTATTTTTAGCTATTTCCTCTAGATCTATATTGTCTATGTTATTTTCTTCTAACATTTTAAGTAAGTCGGTTTTCCCGACTCCGGTAAGTCCATGAACTACTATAAATTCTTTTGTATTCATTATATTTCTTAGATAATCTAATACATAATTTCTATAAGCTTTATATCCACCTTCTAATTGATATACATTTATGCCCAGAGAAGAAACTAAGTTAACTACCGATCCACTTCTCATTCCTCCTCTAGCACAATAAACTACTACATTATCATGATTCTTTGCAGCTTCTAATACATTAAGATATATATCTTTTAATTTATATCCAACATAATCAAATCCTACTTTTATAGCTTCATGTTTTCCTTGCATTTTATATATAGTACCTACTTCATTATGTTCATTATCTTTAAACAGTGGCATGCTAAATGCATCTAATATGTTATCTTCGTTATGCTCCGATTCAGTTCTTACGTCTATAAAAACTACATTTTCCAACTTAAGTGCGTCTTCTATTTTTATTGTCTTCAATTTTACTCACCTTCTAAATTTTGTAAGTCTTGTTTACTTATTAATACTTTTCTTGGTTTGCTTCCTTCACTTGGTCCAACTATACCTCTTTCTTCCATAGAATCTATAAGTCTTGCCGCTCTATTAAATCCTATTTTAAACTTTCTTTGTAACATAGATGATGAACCTTGTCCACTTTCAACTATAAATTCTATAGCTTCACTTAATAATTCATCTTCATCACTTGATTTTGCTATATTAGCTTTTGATATAGTCTCCATTATATCTTCTTCGTACTTTACTTCGTTACCACTAACTTGTGATTTTACAAAGTCTATAACTCTTTCAGATTCACCTTCTGATATAAACGCACCTTGAAGTCTAACAGGTTTTGCTGCTCCTAATGGATAGAATAACATATCACCTTTACCTAATAGTTTTTCAGCTCCACCCATATCAAGAATTGTTCTTGAGTCTGTTTGTGATGAAACAGCAAATGCTATTCTAGATGGTATGTTAGCTTTTATAACTCCTGTTATAACGTCAACAGATGGTCTTTGTGTTGCTACTATTAAGTGCATTCCAGCTGCTCTTGCCATCTGTGCTAATCTACATATATAATCTTCAACATCATTTGAACTTACCATCATTAAGTCTGCAAGCTCGTCTATTATTATTACTATCTTAGGGAGTTTTTCTTCTACCTTTTGATTGTAACTTGTTATATCTTTTACTTGTGCTCCTGCAAATAACTTGTATCTTCTATTCATTTCTGTTACTGCCCAGTTAAGTGCATTAGCAGCTTTTTTAGGATCTGTAACTACTGGTATAAGTAGGTGTGGTATCCCATTATAGTTTGCAAGTTCAACTACTTTAGGGTCTATAAGTAATAACTTTACTTCATCAGGCTTTGCTTTATAAAGTATACTACTTATTAGTGTATTTACACATACACTTTTTCCTGAACCTGTTGATCCTGCTATTAACATATGAGGCATTTTTCCTATATCTGCTATTACAGTTTTTCCTGCTATATCTTTACCTAGTGCCATAGCAAGTGGAGATTCAAAGTTTCTAAATTCTTCACTTTCTAATACTTCACGAATTCCTACCATTTGTGCATTTTCATTTGGCACTTCTATACCTATTGCACTTTTACCTGGTATTGGAGCTTCCATTCTTATACTTTTAGCAGCTAAGCTTAGTGCTATATCATCTGTTAGATTTACTATTTTACTAACCTTAACTCCTGGGCTTGGCTGTATTTCATATCTAGTTATAGTAGGTCCTACTGTAACTTGATTAACCTTTGCTTCAACTCCAAAATCAGATAAAGTCTTTTCTAAAAGAGATGCATTTTTAAGTACTTTTTTTCTTCCTCCGTCATCACTTTTTTTATCTATTTTGTTTAAAAGGTTAAAGCTTGGCATTTTATAGTTTTCATAACTCATATTTGAAGCTACATTTATATCTTGAGTTTTCTCCATATCGGAATTGAATGTTTTAGATGTTTTTATAGGTTGTTCCTTTACATCTTCTACAACTCCTGTTTTAAAGCTTTGTAATTCCTTTATTGTATCTAATTCTGGCATATTTTGAGTACCTTCTAATATTTCTAGGTATTCATCTTCTGCCTTATTAAACCCAACTATTTTTATAGTTTTATCTCCTATATCATCTTCGTCTTGGTCTATTACATATTCTTCCTCTTCTTTAGAGTTTTTAGACATAAAGCCTTTAAATAGACCTTTTTTATCAACCATAGTTTCTTCATCTACTTCTTCTGTCATCATATCTATTGCTGATTTTTTCATATTAGATACTTTTTCTTTTAAGTTTAGGTTTCCATTTTTAGCACTTGATGATTTTGCTTTTATGTTTAATATTAAATCTTTAACTGATATGTTAAAGATAAATAATATAGTCATTACAAGTGCAAATATACTTATCATCCATCCACCAGTTAATCCAAACATTTTAACGATATAGTAAGTTATAGTGGTAGATACAAGTCCACTTCCTTCTCCACTTACCCCCATATCCATAACACCTTTAATCATGTCTGAGCTTAAAGGAGAATCTACAGGCAAACTTTTTGCATTTAATAATCCATAGAATATAAACATAAATAATATTACTACATAGTATGTTTTAGTATTTTTTAATCTATATATATATTCGTTGCCTTCAAAGAATCCAAGTATCCCTATAATAATTACTATAAATGGTATTATTACAGAAAGAGAACCAAATAATCCTTTAAATAAAGATTGCATCATAGATCCTATAAATCCCATTGAACTTGAATTTAAACTATATAATAAAAATATACCTATAAATATAGTTACCAAATTATGATATTCCTGATTAAAGCTTAATTTCTTTTCTTTTTTCTTGCTTTTTTTCTTTTTAGCCACTCATCTCACCTCTTATCTTACTTTAAGTATATCATAGCAAAAAGTGTTAATGCCTTAACACTAACACTTTTATTTTATCATTTAATTATATCATACAACATATATTTATAACAATTTTTATTTATCTTGATTCTTTTCATCTTCTTTTATAAGTTCTTTTAACTTACTTAATGCTTCTTTTAATCCTCCAACTTCATTTATAAGCCCAACATCTACAGCTTCTTTTCCTATTAATACACTTCCAACGTCATTTACAAGTTCGTCTTTTGAGTGCATTATCCTGTCTAATTCATCTCTATCTATATTAGAAGTTCTAGTTATGAAATTACTTATTCTTTCTTGCATTTTTTTAAAGTATTCAAAAGTTTCATTTACTCCTATTACAAGTCCGTTAGTTCTTATAGGATGAACTATCATGGTAGCAGTTGGTGCTATAAATGAATAGTCTCCTGCAGTTGCAAGAGGAACTCCTATACTATGACTTCCTCCAAGTACTAATGTTACTACTTTTTTAGAAATGCTATTTAAAAGTTCTGCTATAGCAAGACCTGCTTCTACATCTCCTCCTACTGTATTTAATATGACAAGTATGCCTTTAGTATCTGCATTTTCTTCTACTGAATAAAGCATTGGTATTATATGTTCATATTTAGTTGATTTTTTTTGAGGATTTCCTACGTAGTGACCTTCTATCTCTCCTATTATAGTTATACATTGTATATCTTTTTTAGGCTGTGGTGGCATATCAGGCACACCCATTTGTTTTATGTTTTGTATATCTTTAGTTTCATTTACTGGATTTTCTTCATTTTCATTTTTTATTTGTAATGTACTTTTTTCTCTACCTCTATCACGGCTAAATTCTATATGATTATTGTAGTTAATGTTATCTTCATAATATCTCATGTATGTAATACTCCTCTCAAACTCTGCTTTCATGTTATTTTGTCCAAATATATACAAAAAATTCTTTGAATGCTAAGTTTTAAAGTATTACATTTTTATTATATCTTTTAATTATTTTAATAGAATTTTTGATTTATTACATACTTTACTTAATTAATTTAAGTGAAATTCATTATGAATTGCATGCACTGACTTTGATATATCATTACTATCTACTAAACAAGATATTGTCATACTAGAATCAGATGTTTGAAGTAATGGTATATTTTCTTTTGATAAAGCTTTTACTAATCTTGACATAACTCCTGGTATGCCATTTATCTTAGCACCTATTAAAGTTACTTTTGCACAATTTTTTCTTATGGAATATTCTATATTTGATTTTTTAAGTATATTTTCAAGTTGTTCTATATACTCTTCTTCTACTACAAATGCTTTTTCTTCTATAAAAAAGTTTATCATATCTATACTTATGTTTTCTTTTTCTATATCATTTAATATATTTGTAAAATCATCTTCACTTGCTTTTATTTTAACTTGTGCTACTTTATCCTTGTGAGCTACAGCTGTCATTAGGCTATTTTTTACTTCATACTCCATATATTCCCTTTGGCACTCTGTACATATTCTAGTTCCTGCAAACTCTGGATTTAATGTATTTTTTATTGAAAGTGTTATATTTGCACTCCTTGCAAGAGATACTGCTCTTGGATGTATAACTTTAGCTCCTTTTTCTGCCATTTGAAATACTTCTTCATAATCTATACAATCTAATACCTTAGCATCAGGTTCTATTCTTGGGTCTGCTGTCATTATTCCATCTACATCTGTATATATCTCAACCCTAGAACAATTTAATGCTTTGCCTATTGCAACAGCCGATGTATCACTACCCCCTCTTCCTAGTGTTGTTATTTCTCCATCTTCTGTTTTACCTTGGAATCCAGCTATTACTACTACATTGTTATCATTTAACTCTTTTAATATTCTTTCTGTATTTATATCTAATATTTTTGCATCTGAAAAATTATTAGTTGTTATTATTCCAGCTTGATATCCTGTCAAGAAAGTAGCCTTTATATTTCTAACCTGTAACATGTTTGTAAGTACAGTTCCTGATATTATTTCGCCACAGCTCATTATCATATCTAGTTCTCTTTTGTTTGGTTGATCGTTTATTTCACTTAATAAAGAAATTAATGTATCTGTTGCATATGGTGAACCCTTTCTTCCCATAGCTGATACTACTACAACTAGCTTTAAATCCTTATAAGTTTCTTTATATGCTTTTATTATTTTGCATACCTCATTCATTTTTTCGTAAGATCCAACTGATGTACCACCAAATTTTTGAACTAAGATTTCCATAATGCCCCCCTAGTATATTCCGTCATATTCAATTATTATCATATCATTTCCTATTTTTCTAACATTTCTCCAAGGTACTTCAAGTACTGATTTATCCTTTCTAATACCAAAGAATCCTTTTTCCCTTGGTATTAATAATGCTAGTATCTCTCCTGTAGTTTCATCTATTATCATGTCACACTCTCCAATTACACCTAATCTTTCTCCTGTAACTAGATTTACTATTTCTTTACCTGCTATTTCAGATAAATTCATGTTTATCCCCCCATTTTTTCTTTTATAGTAAAATATCTCAAAGCATTTTGTAATATAAAAGTAAGTTAAATATTAGTTCACTTTTATATGATTATATTTACCTTAATTTTTATATTAATTTTAATCAACTTTGAGATATTCTTCATTCGTTTATTTTATTGTTTAAAGTATTATAGCTTTATGTTTTCTACATCTCTACCAACTATACATACTCCTATTTTATCTAAATTAAATACTTTATCTATTACCTTTTTTATAGTTTCTCTATCTATATTATCTATAGATTTTAATATTTCATCACTATTTCTTACCTTTTTATTTAGTAGCATTGCCTTACCTATTGCCATCATTCTGCTACTTGTACTTTCTAGACCTAGCATATAACTTCCCTTTAATTGTTCTTTAGTTAATCTTATCTCTTCATCACTTAGGTAATTGTTTTTAAGATCTTTTATTTCCTCTATAACTAAATTATATACTTCTTCTAGATTTTCGTTACTCATACTAGCAAATATTCCTAACTCTCCACATTGTCTATATAAACTTTGAGATGAATATATTGAATAAACTAATCCCTCTTCTTCTCTTATCTTTTGGAATAGCCTAGAACTAATGCTTCCTCCAAATATAGTGTTTATTATAGCTAATGCATAGGCTTCTTCTGTTTCTTCAGATGCTATAGCTTCTAAACCAATTGCTAGATTAACTTGTTCAGTATCTTTATTTTTCGTTATATAAGTATTTTTAAAATCTGCCTTAGTAAAGTTTATATCTACTTCTTTTTTATTCCATGATTTAAACTTATCTTCTATTTCTTTTACTATTTCTTCAAAATTAAAGTTTCCACATATAGATATTACTGAATTATTAGGTACATAATAATTGCCAAAATACTCTTCTATTTCTTTTTTGTTTATATCAAATAAAGACTTTTCTGTCCCTATTATGTTGTATCCTAAAGAATGCCCTTTATATATTCCTTCACTCAATAAGTCATAAGCTAAATCTTCTGGAGAATCTTCATACATCTTTAATTCTTCAAGTATTACTAATCTTTCTTTATCTATATCAGTTTGATTAAACAGTGGATTTAACATCATATCACTTAATATGTCTATTCCTTTATTTATATGAGAATCTAATAATTTAACGTAATAACATGTACATTCTTTGCTTGTAAAAGCATTTATTTGTCCACCTAAATTATCTATCTCATTTGCAATATCTTTTGAAGTTCTATTTTTAGTGCCTTTAAATAGCATATGTTCTATAAAGTGAGATATACCACTTATTTTCTCATCCTCTATTCTTGAACCTGCGTTTATCCATACCCCTAGTGCAATAGACTTTAAATAAGGTATCTCTTCACCTATTATTGTTAGTCCATTATCTAATACGTGTGTTTTATACATACTTCCCTCCATTTATAATGTCATTTTATAATTTAATATATTTATAAAGTTTTTTATTTTTACTTAGTGCTTTACATGAGATATGTAGTAAATATCTATACCCTAATATAAAAAATCTAAATATTAGTAGTTTTTATTAAACTACATGTATTAAATTATAAGTTACTATTTTTATTTATTCAACTATTACTATCCTAAAATACATCACTTAGCTTACCTGGTTTTAACCCCTTGTCCCTAATTATATTTATAATATCATCTACACATTGGACTGTTGCATTTGTTGGATGCATTAAAACTATACTATTATCTACTATGTCTTTTTTCTTAATTCTTTCAATTATAACATCTGGTTCTTCTCTATTTTTCCAGTCTATTGTGTCTATATCCCACTTTATAGATGTATATCCCATTTCTTTTGCTGCTTTTACAGTGTTGTCCCCAAATGAACCTGATGGGGCTTGAAAAAATTTAGTTTCCTCCTGTATTATATCTTCTATTATTTTCTTAGATGTTTTTATTTGCTCTAAATTTTCTTCATAAGATAAATTTGCATAGTCTAAATGTTTATGTCCATGGTTTCCTATTTCATGTCCTTCTTCCTTAATTTTTAGAAGTAATTCTTTATTGTTTTCTGCCCATCTACCAGTTACATTAAAGGTTATCTTTACATCTTCTTTTTTTAGTGCTTCTAGTATTCCCTCTACATATTCACTTTCCCATCCTAGGTCTACGTTGCAAGTTAATGCAACGTATCCACTTTTAACTTTTGTTCCTTGGTAGTATGGCTGATTTGCTACATCTAAGTTTAAGGTTGGTTTTGTCTCTCTTTTCATAAAGTATAACCCAGAAATTACAATTAATATAACTGCTATTAATCCTATAATGACTTTTTTTAATTTTTTCTTATTGATTACTATCATCATAATAGTTTTCCCCCTAATCAAGCCTTAATTATGTACAACTTCTTATATATTTTATTAGGTTGTATTAATATTTATGACTCTATTTCTTTGAGATTATTTTTGTATTGTATATTACTTTTAATCAAACTAAAAGACTGTAGAAAATTAGTTCTACAGTCTTTTTGTATTAATATATTATTTTTCTTCTTTTTTCTCAGGCTTTGGTAAAAGTACTTTTCTAGATAAGTTTACTCTTCCTTTTTCATCTATTTCAGTTACTTTAACTTCTACTTCATCTCCTATGTTTAGTACATCTTCAACTTTAGCTACTCTTTCGTGTGCTATATGAGATATATGAAGTAATCCTTCTTTTCCTGGAAGTATTTCAACA
>ERZ1463036.199-NODE-199-length-13846-cov-93.743528_pt1 | contig 13846 bp, 19 predicted proteins | sample MGYA00564485_ERZ1463036 | MGnify/ENA primary metagenome ERZ1463036 (study PRJEB39244, sample SAMEA3635127) | Helicobacter pylori | study: EMG produced TPA metagenomics assembly of PRJEB11511 data set (Assembly of a 5300-year-old Helicobacter pylori... | reverse complement strand
AAATTTTTACTTTGCAAAAGAAAAAAAGGAGAGATCTTATTTATTAGGTGGTGAATATAAAGCAAAAATACCAAGAGGTATGTATTTAAATGTATAGGAAAATGGAATTACATTTAAAACATATATTAGGAGAAGGTAAAAAATTAATTATAGCAGGTGGAGGAGAACACAACACTGGACAATGCAAAAATGAAGAAGCTATTTACGAAAAGTTAAAAACTAAACTAGGAGAAAAATTTAAGGTAAGTGAATTTAAATACAAATGGTCAGCTCAAGATTATATAAGCTTTGATAATATGCCATATATAGGTTATGTAAATAAAAGAGAGGATAATGTTTATGTAGCAACAGGATTCTGTAAGTGGGGAATGAGCAATTAACAAAAAATTTAAATGTAGGAAAAGAGTATATAAAAGGTAAACTTAAAGTTGGAGATATAGATTTTAATGTAGATAAAGGAGAAGGAAAAGTAGTCAATGTAGATGGTAAAAGGTGTGGAGCTTATAGAGATAGTGATGGAAAGTTATATATAGTAGATATAACTTGTACTCATTTAGGTTGTGAATTAACTTTTAACTCTGCTGAAAAAACATGGGACTGTCCGTGTCAGGCATCTAGATTTGATTATAAAGGAAACGTAATTTAAGGTCCTGTTCTTAAAAACTTAAATAGATACGATGATGAAAAAAATGATGTAAGCCCTAAATTAATTTAAAAATAAAAGTACTAATTAAATTATAGATAAATATATATATAGAAGAATAAATTTAGGGGGGAGATTGGACTTGAATAAAGCTATAGAAGTAACTAGAGGTAGTTTAATTGAATGTACTCACAGTGTACATATAGCTGTAGTAAATTCAGAGGGGAAACTTATATATTCTCTAGGAAATCCTAAAAAAGTAATATACGCAAGATCATCAGTAAAACCAATACAAGCTATACAGGTTTTAGAAACTAAAGCAGATAAAAGATTTAATATAAGTGATAGAGAAATATCTTTTATGTGCTCATCTCACTCAGGAGAACCATATCATGTAGAGTGTACCAGAGAAATATTAAAAAAAGCTGATATAAGCGTAGATAAGTTAAAATGTGGTATGCATATCCCTGGCAATAGTCAAATCTATAAAAAATTAATAGAAAGTAAAGAACCTTTGACTCAAGAACATAATAATTGTTCTGGAAAACATAGTGGAATGTTAATATCTGCTAAAAATTTAAATGAAGATTTAGAAACATACCTAGATATAAATCATCCAGTTCAACAAAGAATTTTAGAAAACATATCTTTTGTTTGTGATTACAAGAAAGAAGATATATTAATTGGTATTGATGGCTGTGGAGCACCAGTTCATGCTATGCCTTTAGAAAAATTTGCTTATGGATTTTCAAGACTAGCAGATTCTAAAAAGTTAGGTGAAAAAGAAGAATTTGTAAATAAAATAACATCATCTATGATGAAGTACCCTGAAATGGTTGCAGGAAGAGATAGATTTTGCACTGCACTTATGAGAGTTTGTGGAGATAGAATTTTTGGTAAAGCAGGAGCACAAGGAGTATATTTAGTTGGAGATAAAAATAATAAACTTGGAATAGCTATAAAAGTTGATGATGGTTCAGGTCAAGCAAGCGCATGTGCTACTATGGAAGTTTTAAGACAGCTTAATTTAATAAATGAAAAAGAGTTAAAGGAACTAGAAAAGTTTTCAAATCCAAAACTATTAAACGCCCGAAACGATATAATTGGAGAAATGAGACCAAATTTTAAGTTAAATACTTTAGTTAATGTGGAGGTGTAAATATGAAACCTTTAATAGGAATATTGGGAAGACTAGCAACTATAGATTCAGGAGCCTTTAATGGTCTTGAAAGAATAAATCTTACAAATGCTTATATAAGTGCAATTGAAAAGGCAGGAGGAGTACCAATTGTTATTCCTGCAAATACAAACAAAGAAAATATAAAAGCACAAGTAAGTGCTATGGATGGGATAATTATATCTGGAGGAGATGATGTAAATACAAATATATATAAAGAAGAGCCTTTTAAAGAACTTGGATATATAAATCCAATATTAGATGAATTTGATATAGAGGTGACGAAGATAGCATTAGAATTAGATAAACCAATTTTTGGAATATGTAGAGGATTACAAGTATTAAATGTAGCATTAGGAGGTAGTTTATACCAAGATTTAAAATATATAAAAGGATGTTATATAAAACATAATCAAGAAACAAAACCTTACTTAGGAACTCATTATATAGATATAAAAGAAAACTCTATATTAAAAGATATAATAAAAGATAAAGTATTAGTAAATAGTTATCACCATCAAAGTATAAAAACTCTAGGGAGTAATTTAAAAGTAATAGCATATTCAAATGATGGGGTAATAGAAGCTGTCCAAAAGGAAAATGACAAATTTGTATTGGGTGTTCAGTGGCATCCAGAACTGATGGTAGATTATAGTTCTCATATGTTTAATTTATTTAAGAGATTTATAGACGAATGTAGATAAAATTTAAATAAAAAATAAAAACCGATAGATAATAAGTCTCTATAGGTTTTTATTTAGTAATGTATTCAAACTATATGAATTATATCATAATTGTTAAGAATTTGCAACAGAATAAGATACTACAATTAAATCACAAATACATATGAAAGCCATAATATAACATATAAAGTTTATTTATATGGACATTAATGCTTAAATTATAAAAATTATTGCGATTAATGCTATGTTTATATACTAGACATTGATATTTAAAATAATATATACTAAAATTACGTATATATTATTGGATAATGAAATTTTAAGTGAAAAGAGGCGCATAGATATGAAAAAAGTAAACGTTGCGATAGTTGGAGCCACTGGTATGGTTGGAAGAACTTTTTTAAAGGTATTAGAAGAGAGAAATTTCCCAATAGATAATTTATATTTATTTTCTTCAGCTAGATCAGCAGGATCTAAAGTAGAATTTAAAGGAAAAGAATATACAGTAGAAGAACTAAATGAAAATTCATTTGATAGAGATATAAAAATAGCGCTTTTCTCAGCAGGAGGAAGTGTAAGTGAAAAATACGCACCAATAGCTGCATCAAAAGGTGTAGTTGTTGTAGATAACTCAAGTGCATGGAGAATGGATGAAAATGTACCTTTAGTAGTTCCTGAGGTTAATCCAGAAGATGTTAAAGAACACAAAGGTATAATAGCAAATCCAAATTGTTCTACTATACAAGCAATGGTGCCGTTAAAACCTCTTAATGATAAATACAATATAAAAAGAATAGTATATTCAACATATCAAGCAGTATCAGGTTCTGGAGTAAAAGGAACTAAAGACTTAGAAGATGGAATAAAAGGATTAGAAAATAAATTCTATCCACATCCTATAGCATATAACTGCTTACCACACATAGATGTATTTATGGATAATGGATACACAAAAGAAGAAATGAAAATGATAAATGAAACTATGAAAATTTTAAATGACTATGATTTAAAAATCACAGCGACTACAGTAAGAGTACCTGTAGTAAATGGACATAGTGAATCTATAAACGTAGAGTTTGAAAAAGATTTTGATATAGAAGAATTAAAAACTTTACTAGCAAACTCACAAGGATTAGAATTAGTAGATGATATAGAAAATAATGTATATCCTACTGCTTTTGAACTTAGTGGAAGAGATGAAGTATTTGTAGGTAGAGTAAGAAGAGATTTTAGCGTAGACAGCGGTATAAATATGTGGGTAGTAGCTGACAATATAAGAAAAGGTGCTGCTACAAATGCTGTACAAATTGCTGAACTTCTTTTAAAATATGATTTAGTATAAAAATTAGGAGGTATTGAGTATGTTATTTAAGGGTTCTGGAGTTGCTTTAGTTACTCCTTTTAACGAAGATGGTGTAGATTTTGAAAAACTTGGAGAATTAATAGAATATCATATAGAAAACAACACAGATGCATTAATAGTTTGTGGAACTACTGGAGAATCTACAACGATGTCTGATGAAGAACAATTTGCTGTAATAGATTTTACTGTAAAAAAAGTTAATAAAAGAATACCAGTTATAGCAGGAACAGGTTCTAATGATACTATGCATTCAGTTTACTTATGTCAGGAAGCTGAAAAATTAGGAGCAGATGGACTTTTAGTAATAACTCCTTATTACAATAAAACAAATCAAAGAGGTCTTAAACTTCATTTTGAGACTATAGCAGCTAGTACAGAATTACCAATTATATTATACAATGTTCCAGGAAGAACAGGAGTTAATATAAAACCTAGTGTAATATCAGAACTTGCAAAAATAGAAAATATAGTAGCTGTTAAAGAAGCTAGTGGAGATATAGCACAAGTAGCAGAAATAGCTAGATTAGTGCCAGAAGGTTTTGCAATATACTCAGGAAATGATGATTCTATATTACCACTTTTATCACTTGGTGGAGTTGGAGTTATATCAGTAGTTGCAAATATTTGCCCAAAAGAAACTCATGATTTAGTAGAAAAATTCTTAAATGGTGATGTTAAAGGTTCAAGAGAACTACAATTGGGTATGAAAGCATTAATAGATAAATTATTTATAGAAGTTAACCCTATACCAGTAAAAACTGCTATGAATATATTAGGATTTGAAGTTGGAGATTTAAGATTACCACTTGCTCCTATGGAAGAAAATAATTTAAAAGCTTTAAGAGATGAACTTGTAAACTACGGTTTTGAGTTTTAGGAGGATTAAAATGATAAAGGTTATAGTAAATGGTTCGCTTGGTAAGATGGGAAAAGTTCTTACTAGATGTGTAAATGAAGATAAAGATACAGAGTTAATTTGTGGGTGTTCTATGCCAACGGGAGAAACTCCTGACTATAAATTATATAATAAAATGAGTGAGATAAAAGAAGAAGCTGATGTAATAATAGACTTTTCACATTTCTCTGCACTTGATGATGTGTTAGGTTATGCACTTAAAACAAAAACACCTTTAGTAATAGCTACAACAGGATTTACTAAAGACCAATTAGAACAAATAAAAGAAGCTTCAAAAATAATACCAATATTCCATTCTTCTAATATGTCTTTAGGAGTTAATGTAATGCTAAAACTTGTAAAAGAAGCGGCAAAGGCATTAAAGGGATTTGATATAGAAATCATAGAAAAGCATCACAATAAAAAAGTTGATGCACCAAGTGGAACAGCTATAATGGTAGCCAATGCAGTTAAAGAAGTTTTACCAGAAGTTACTTATAACTACGGAAGACACGGAAGAGACGCCAAGAGAATGGAAAATGAAGTTGGTATACATGCTGTAAGAGGTGGAACAATAGTTGGAGAACACGAAGCTATATTTGCAGGATTAGATGAAGAAGTTATGATAAGTCATAGAGCTCAATCTAAAGATATATTTGCAAATGGAGCTATAACAGCAGCTAAGTATTTAGTTAATAAAGAAGCTGGATACTATAATATGGACGATATGCTAAGCTAATTAGGAGGTAACGAATGATAAATTTAAACGATGCATACGAAATAGCAAGATATATAAAGACAGTTGAGAAAAAGACTCCAGTAAAAGTTTATGTGAACGGAGATTTAAAAGCTGAGTCAACTGAAGATTATAAAGTGTTTGGAAACAATGGTTCATTCACTATAATAGGAGACTACGAGGCAATAAAGCCAATTTTAGATGATCAAAAGGATAAATTAGTTGATATACATATGGAATATGACAGAAGAAATTCTGCAATACCAATGTATAACTATTTACATGAGCATGCAAGAATAGAGCCAGGTGCTTATATAAGAGATATGGTTACTATAGGTAAAAATGCTGTAGTAATGATGGGAGCAGTTATAAACATAGGAGCAGTAGTTGGAGAAGGTTCTATGGTAGATATGAACGCTGTAATAGGAGCTAGAGGGACACTTGGTAAAAATGTTCACCTTGGAGCTGGAGCAGTAGTTGCAGGTGTATTAGAGCCACCTTCAGCAGATCCAGTTATTATAGAAGATAACGCAATGATAGGTGCTAATGCAGTAATACTTGAAGGTGTTAGAATCGGAGAAGGTGCAGTTGTAGCTGCTGGTTCTGTAGTTACTGAAAATGTTCCTGCTGGAGCAGTTGTTGCTGGTTCTCCTGCAAAAGTAATAAAAATGAAAGATGAAAAAACTGCTGACAAAACAAAATTAATGGACGATTTAAGAAACCTAGACTAATAAAAATAAGGTCATAGAAATATGACCTTATTTTTTTGTATTAAATTAAAGTTATTAAACCTAAAAACATTAAGTATTTTGGTTAGTTGACGTATAATTAATAGAACTATATGGTAGAGGTGATAAAATGATTGATAATATAGAATTATTTAAAATAGTATCTTTGATGTCTAATAATAGTTTTAGAAGTTGCAATTGTAGTAGTCGTAGTAACGGATTTGATATGTTGTTAATAAATTTACTAGAAGCAATAGAAGGTAAAAATCAAGTATATGCTGCTGAAAATGTAAATACAACTAATAATATAATTAAATCTGAGCAAAGTTGTAATTTAGCTAAAGAGTTAGATACGGTAAACTCTATACATAATAGCCATAAATTAAAGGTATCTTCTAAAAATGAAGATATAAATACTAAAATAGAAAATGCTATATCTGTAGCATCAAAAAAGTATGGTGTTGATGAAAAGTTGATAAAATCAATAATAAAAGTTGAATCAGACTTTAATCCGAAAACTGAATCTTCAGCAGGAGCTAAAGGATTAATGCAGCTTATGCCGGAAAATTGTAGAGATTTAGGAATTACAGATCCATTTGATATTGAACAAAATATAGATGGTGGAACAAGGCACATTAAAGAATATTTAGATAGATATCATGGCAATGTTGAAATGGCTTTAATGGCATATAATGGAGGTCCTACTAGAATGATGAGAAGGGGAGTTAAAGCTTTAGAGGATATATATTTAATGCCAAAAGAAACTCAAAAATATGTTCCAAAGGTAATGAAATATTATAAAGGTTAAATTTTTGTTCAAATTATATAATAGTAGTATGTATGTTCCTAATTTATGGAGAAAAAATATGAAAAATAGAAAACTAAGAAAGATTAAGAAATATATATTTTTGCGTATATCAAGAAAAGATAATCTTACAGGTGTATATAATAAAAAGTATTTTTGTAAAAATATAAAACGAAAGTCAAATGGAACTATAATAAGAATTAAAGTTGATGGTATAAACTTTATAAACATTAACTATGGAGTTGAAAAAGGTAATAAGATAATGAAATTTATAGCTAAAAGTTTAAGTTATAAATGCAAAGATATGATTTTAGCTAGACTATCGAATTTTACGTTTGTTATATATACACCAAATGTAAATGATTTATATATTAAAAAATTTATGAAAAATATAATGACTACATTATTAGATAAGATAGAAAGAAAGTATAGAATATATATTCAATTTAATAGTGCTGCTGTTATATATAAAGACAAAGATTTGAATATAGAAGATGCTACAAATAAATTAGAAGTTTGCATGTCTAGTTTATCAAAAAAAGGAAGCGGATTTGAAATTTATAATGAAAAATATGAAAATTATATAAGTATAAAATCTATAGAAAAAGCTATTAAAAAAGAAGAAATACAATTATATTATCAACCAAAAGTTGATTTGCAAAGTGGAGATATAGTTGGAGTGGAAGCATTGATAAGGTGGTTTAGCTTTGAACATGGATATATAAATCCAGAAAAACTAATAGCTTTTTCTGAAGAATATGGATATATAAATATACTTGGGAAATGGATATTGGAAAAAGCTTGTGAAGATATAAAATATTTAAATGAGGTATTGAATACAGAAATAGATTTATCGGTTAATATATCCCCAAATCAACTAGATAATGAATTTTTTATTAAAGATTTGATAAATAGTATAAATAAAATAAACTTTAAATTTAACTTATTGAAACTAGAATTAACTGAGAGTGAAAATATAGAAGGTATTATAAAAATAAATGATATAATAAACGAAATAAAAAGTACAGGGATAAAAATATCTATAGATGATTTTGGTAAAGGATTTAATTCTATAAATTATATAAAAAATTATAATGTAGATGAAATAAAAATAGACAAATCATTAGTAGAATATATGAACACAAATCCTATGTTTATCAAAAATTTAATAAAGATGATTCATACAACTAAAGCAAAAGTTGTAGCAGAAGGAGTAGAAACTGAATCAGAATATTTAATGTTACAGAATATAAAGTGTGATTTAGTACAAGGGTATTATTGTTATAAACCTATGAGTTTAAATGAATTAGTAGATACAGTGGGCAAAGACAAATATAAAAGTATGACGAATTAGTTAAAAACTAATTTTATTAGAGGTTGATTATGAAAATAAATGATTTTAAAATAGTGCAAGAAACTACAAATATAGATACTAGAAAGATTAAACAGGGAATAAGTTTTAGTGAAAGCTTTAATCAAGTTAACAGATTAAAAACAAAAGAAGAATTAGATAAATATTTAAATCAAATAAAAGAAATAGGCAAAAAGTTAATACATACAAAAGGGTATACAGATGTAATTAACTATAAACAAGTTATACAAAAATATTTAAAATCTGTGGTAGATTATGCTTATGAAATAGATAAAAAAGATAGTTTTTGGAATCAAAACTACTTTAGAACAGTAAATGTAGTAAATGAAAAATTAGAAAGTATAACTAGAGATTTTTTTAATGATGAAAAAGAAAATATAGATATGGCATCAAAAATTGATGAAATTAATGGACTTTTAATTGATTTATACTTATAAGATATAAGGAGATAAATTTATGCAAAATGAAAAACAAACAAAGGAAGTTTATGAACCTAAATTTGAACAATTAGAATTAGGCGAATTAGAACCTATAAATGCTATAGAATCTATATCTGAGGCTAAGATGGAATTGGAAGTTTTAGTAGGGTCTACTCGTGAAAAGATAGAAACGATAGTAAACTTTAAAGTTGGCGATGTAATACAACTTGAAAAAAGTTTAGAAGATCCTCTAGATATAAATGTAAATGGAGTTAATATAGCAAGTGGAGAAAGTATGATAATACATGATAGAATAGCAGTAAGATTATCAAAAATAAAATCAATGCAAGAAGAATATTAAAATTCTTGAGGAGGTATATTTTGAAAGTTAGTAATGATGTAAAAATAGCGTTCAATAATATATATAAAATGGATAAAATAAAAAATTACAATAATTATAAAAACAAAAATAAGACAGATACATTAGAAATATCAGAATTAGGTAAATACTTAAGCAAAGTTAATTCAAAAGAAGAAACAATGGATATGGAAAAAATCAATAAATTAAAAAAACAAATTGAAAGTGGAACTTATAAGGTAAATTCTAGAGACTTAGCAAAGAAGATTGTTGAAAAACTTTAGGAGGAGAAAGATTTGAACCCTGAATTAAAAGTTGTAATTTATGAACAAAGAAAGTTATTTAAAAAATTATTGGATTTATTAGATGAACAGCATGAGTTTATAATTAATAAAGAAGTAACAAAGATGGATAAAATAGCTAAAGATTTAGAGAGTATATCAAGAGATATAGCTAAATTAGAAATACAAAGAAGAAATATAATTACAGAAGAAGTTAGTATGAGTTCTTTAATTGAAAATTGTGAAGATGAGAAAATTAAAGAAGCATATGAAGAAATAAAATCAAATATAAAAATGATTGAATTGCAAAAAGAAGCAAATCAAACTCTTTTAAAACAAAGATTATTTTTTACAAAAAAAATGATGAATGTTATAAAACCAAATCAAGGAATAGGTACTTACAATGCATATGGGCAAGTAGGTAAATAGGAGAAATGGAGAGAGACTATGACAGGATTATTAGGTAGCTTACAATCAGCAAGAACAGGAATGAGTGTAAGCCAAGCATCAATACAAACAACTTCTCATAATATCAATAATATGAATACTCCTGGATATTCAAGACAAAAAGTAGAACAAAGTGCAAGAAGTGCATATAGTTACCCAGGATACAACAGTACTTTAGGTGCAGGTCAACTAGGTACAGGAGTTGAAGCTACAGACATTACTAGAATAAGAAACACTTTTTATGATTTCCAATTTAGGAGTGAAAGTCATAATTATGGAGAAATAGAGATTAAATATGATCACTATACTACTATGGAAACTATATTTAATGAACCATCAGAAAATGGAATATCGGCATCTATAAATAACTTCTTTACAAGCTGGCAAGAGCTTTCTAAAAACCCAAAGGATAAGGGATCAAAAGATATAGTTATACAAAATAGTGACTATCTATCAAAAAAAATAAGTCAAGTTTATAATAAATTAGATAATTTAAGCGAAAGTGCACAAATAAAATTAAATGAAAATATAAAAGAAATAAACGGAAAACTAGATCAATTAAAAGAATTAGAAAGACATATCAAATTAGTTCAAGGTAGTGGGAAATCTCCTAATGACTTATTAGATGAAAGAGATAAAATTTTAGATGATCTAAGTTTTAAAATGAATATTCAAGATGAAAAAGTTCAAAAATTATTAAAAGAAAAGTTAGAAAATGGAAAAGATATAACGGAAACTGACCTTAAAGGTATAAAAGGTGTATCAGGTGAAATAAAAGGTTCGCTAGATATGATAGAGAAAATAAAAGGCTTTAAAGATGATGTGAAAAAACTAGCTGAAGGTATAACAGATAATGTAAATAAAACTTTAGGAATTGATTTTTTTGAAGTTGGAGATAAACCAATATTAAAAGTAAAAGATGATATATTAAGTAAAAAAACAGATATAAATATATCATCAGAAACAGCACAAAAGATGTATAAGTTAAAAGATGAGAAAGTTTCTATAGATGGAGAAAACATGACTATCAATAACTTTTATAATGATATAATTCAAAGATTAGGAAATGAAACTCAAGAAGTTATAAGAAATGAAAAAAATCAAAGTAAAATTTTAAAAGATGTTGATAACTCAAGACTTAATGTATCTGGAGTAACTTTAGATGAAGAAATGATAAATTTAGTTCAATTCCAACATGCATATAATGCAAGCGCTAAAGTAATTTCAACTATAGACTCATTATTAAATGTTGTAATAAATGGATTAATAAGATAACTTAGGAGGAAGACATGAGAATAACAGACTCTTCAATGATTAGAAATCATATGTATGATACACAACAAAGCTTACAAAGAAGGGATGCATTAAATAAACAACTTGATTCGGGTAAACAAATCAACAGAGTGTCAGATGATCCGCATAAAGCTATAAAAATAATGAATTTAAACAATGAAATTAAATATACAGAAAAGTATAATCAAAACATAGATGAAACAGTAGGATGGATGAATAACACAGATTCATCTTTAGAAGAAGTTGGAAACATTTTAGGAGAAATAAAAACAAATTTATTAAAAGTAGGTAATGGAACTTACTCAGATGAAGAAATAAAAGCTATACATGCAGAAGTTAATGAAAAAATTAAAGAACTAGGAGAATCATTAAATACATCTCATGGAGGCAGACATATGTTTTCTGGAACAGAAGTTGATGAGGTTCCGGTATCATTTGAAGAAAAAGATGGAGTTGTTACATTAAAATTAAATCCAGCTATAAATAATAAAGATTTAAAAGCTGAAATTTCAGATGGAATAACTGTAGATTATAATATTTCAGCTAAAGAAATTTTTGAAAATGATGGTAAAAATTATTTGGATCAAATAAATAATTTATCTAAACTTATGAATGATATATCAAATGGTAAAGATGTAGAAAAAAATAAAAAAGAATTACTAGGAACTGTAAAAGACGATATAGATAAACTTTTTAATCATAGTGTAAATACGAGAACTACTTTTGGAGTTAGAGTAAATACAGCAGAAAAAATAAAGGATTTTAATGATGAAAATATATTAAATATGAAGGGTGTATTATCTTTAGAACAAGATGTAGATCATATAAATAAATTTATAGAATTAAAATCAGCAGAAATGCTATATAATGTATCAATTCAAGTTGGTTCTAAATTAATACAACCTAGTATAATGGATTATTTAAGATAGTCAGGAGGAATAACTATGAATATAACGTTTGAAAAAGGACTTCCTGGATTTGAAAGTTACAAAACTTTTAGACTTTGTGATATTGAGGGTAATTCTAAATTTAAATTAATCAACTCTACAGAAGAAGAAAATATAGGATTTATAGCTATATCTCCTTTTTATGTAAAAAAAGATTATGAAATAAATTTAGATGATGAAACTATAAAGTCATTACAAATAGAAACACCTAATGATGTATTATTATTAAATATAATAACTTTAGGAAAAACCTTAGAAAAAAGTACAGTGAATTTAAAAGCTCCTATAATAATAAATATAAAAAATAATAAAGGTAAACAATTAATATTACAAGATGATAAATATCAAATAAAAGAACCTTTAATAGGAAGTGATAAAAATGTTAGTAATTACTAGGAAAAAAGACGAATCTATACTAATTGGAGACGATATAGAAATAAAAATTGTAAAGATAGATGATGGAAGTGTTAAATTAGCTATTGATGCACCGAAGGATAAGGTGATACTTAGAAAAGAAATATATGAAAATGTAAAAGATGAAAATTCAAAAGCTATAGCTAATATTGATGATATTTTTAAGTTATTTAAGTAGGTGAGGAGAAATTTATGTATACAGCAAATCCATACAATGCATATAAACAAAATTCTGTAAACACAGCATCTAAAGAACAATTATTACTTATGTTATTAGATGGTGCGGTTAAATATACAAAGATAGCTAGATTAGCTATAATAGATAAAAATATGGAAAGAGCACATAAGGAGTTAGTTAGAGTTCAAGATATATTTTTAGAACTTATGATAACTATAGATAAAGATTCTAGTAAATATATGCAAAATCTATATAATGTCTATGAATTTATAAAAAGTGAATTATCTAGAGCTAATATACAAAAAGATGTAAAGATAATAGATAATGTATTACCTTTAATAGAAGAAATAAGAGATATGTGGTATGCAGTTGATAGAAAAATAAAGACTGGTAAATAGGAGGCATAATTATGACAAGAGTAAATAGTGTAAGGTTACCAGGACTTGCAACGGGGATGGAAACTGATAGTGTAGTAAAACAAATGCTTTCAGGGGAACGAAATAAAGTTGATAGAGCAAAACAAAAAGAACAGAATATAAAATGGCAACAAGAAATATATAGGGATGTTATGAAAGATATAAAAAGTTTTCAAGATAAATATTTTTCAGTAACATCAAAAGATTCTATAATGAGTTCAAAAGCTTGGAATTCATTAAAAGTATCAAGTTCTAATGAAAAAGTAATGACAGCAACTGGAAGTGCAGGTGCTAATGATATAGATTATAATTTTGAGGTAAAAAGTTTAGCGAAACCTTATGAAATAGTTTTAAATAAATCAAAAAATGGGAAATCTATTGAAAGAAATTCTAGTCTTAAAGATTTAGGATTAGAAGGTAAAAAAGAATTTGCTATCCAATATTGGAAAGATAAAGAAAATTATAAAAGTAAATCAACCGAAAATATAACAATAATAGCAGAACCTGTTTACGAAACAGATGCTTCTGGTAAGCTTAAACTTGATAAGAATGGGGAAAAAATAATAAAAGAACCTGCTGATACTATAAGTACATTAATTGAAAAAATAAATAGTATTAGTGATGGAAAAGTATATGCTTCATATAGTGATATGACTGGGAAATTTACAATTAAATCTACTGAAACAGGAAG
>ERZ1463036.198-NODE-198-length-13864-cov-61.964661_pt1 | contig 13864 bp, 11 predicted proteins | sample MGYA00564485_ERZ1463036 | MGnify/ENA primary metagenome ERZ1463036 (study PRJEB39244, sample SAMEA3635127) | Helicobacter pylori | study: EMG produced TPA metagenomics assembly of PRJEB11511 data set (Assembly of a 5300-year-old Helicobacter pylori... | reverse complement strand
ATTTAGAATGTGTCTTAAAAAGCAAATTTACATTCCTCATAGTTAATATAAAACTGCTCCACCAAGCGTAGCATTGCATGTAGCTAATGTATTTACATTCCTCATAGTTAATATAAAACTATTTCCTTTTTCATCTAGTTTTATGTGTAAAGTGAAATTTACATTCCTCATAGTTAATATAAAACGAATTTGGGATAAGACATCAAATAGAATGTTATATCATTTCCATTCCTCATAGTTAATATAAAACCAGGCATAGGCAAATATAAACCTTGCTTATTACTCAAATTTACATTCCTCATAGTTAATATAAAACCTTCTATTAGTCTGTTTATCATTTTGTCTCCTACAAATTTACATTCCTCATAGTTAATATAAAACTGTTTATTTAGATTCTGTTTTACACCCTGAAAAACCATTTACATTCCTCATAGTTAATATAAAACTTTTCGAGGTTTAACTTTCATACGCATATTTACATTATTTACATTCCTCATAGTTAATATAAAACTAAACTAAATATGCTACTAAAAGAGCATTTAATAAGATTTACATTCCTCATAGTTAATATAAAACTTAAAGTGGCATCGCAGATAGAGCGAAGCGTTACTAATTTACATTCCTCATAGTTAATATAAAACTTAAAACTGATGAAGCAGGAATGGATGCTCTTAGTGCATTTACATTCCTCATAGTTAATATAAAACTCTTTATATTTTTATATAATTAAAGGCAATAAAAAAATTTACATTCCTCATAGTTAATATAAAACTTTAATAAGTTTAAGAGAAAATAAATCACAAGAAGAATTTACATTCCTCATAGTTAATATAAAACGAAGTTGAAAAGAAAATTAAAAATAGTTCAGAGTTTAATTTACATTCCTCATAGTTAATATAAAACATTTCTTTTTCTATATTTTGTTTTGGTTTTGGTACTATTTACATTCCTCATAGTTAATATAAAACATAGATTCTATATAATTGTTCACTCATATTTTTATAATTTACATTCCTCATAGTTAATATAAAACAGTATGGCATTAAATACGCAGCTACAATCTTAGATAATTTACATTCCTCATAGTTAATATAAAACTTAACACAGTTATTCGTCCTGTTGACAAGGCTTTAAATTTACATTCCTCATAGTTAATATAAAACTCACAAATAAAGTTGAAAAATACGTTGGTGATGAGCTATTTACATTCCTCATAGTTAATATAAAACATACAGAAGAGTTAAAGAACGCTAGATCCGCAACAACATTTACATTCCTCATAGTTAATATAAAACGGATCACTGCAAAGCTATAAAAGATATTCTCAAAAAATTTACATTCCTCATAGTTAATATAAAACGAAAGAAAACTTTAAATTCAGATAAAAATAAAATAAATTTACATTCCTCATAGTTAATATAAAACACTTTTTTTAATCCACGTGAATTTGCTCGAAAAGATATTTACATTCCTCATAGTTAATATAAAACTGCCTTCCCCCCCTTGTTGGTTATAATATTTATTTATATTTACATTCCTCATAGTTAATATAAAACCTTATGTTGCTCAAGGTATAGTTTTAGGTTTAGCTATATTTACATTCCTCATAGTTAATATAAAACGCAGAAAGAAGCTTTGGAAGAACTTGCGAAGAGTAAATTTACATTCCTCATAGTTAATATAAAACTACATTCTAGACGATACTCATCGCATAGCTTCCCTTCATTTACATTCCTCATAGTTAATATAAAACCATGGTGAAATTCCCACGAGCGCGTTCTACCTTAACATTTACATTCCTCATAGTTAATATAAAACCGGTAGTATTTTAGATATAGATAGTTTAGATGTTAGCATTTACATTCCTCATAGTTAATATAAAACATCACAACACCCCCAATATATTTCGTATTTATATTTATTTACATTCCTCATAGTTAATATAAAACGTTCTTCAGGTGCTTTAGATAGAAACTGTTTCATACAATTTACATTCCTCATAGTTAATATAAAACAGAAAAAACATACTTTAATATATTAAACTCACTTCCATTTACATTCCTCATAGTTAATATAAAACATGACTATATTTATCTATTAAGTTAGAATCTACCCAATTTACATTCCTCATAGTTAATATAAAACAGATTTTAATTCAACAATGAATACTTTCCCTAAAAAATTTACATTCCTCATAGTTAATATAAAACTACATTTTTTCATAAACTTTACTTAAAGAAGTATATATTTACATTCCTCATAGTTAATATAAAACCTTATTCCCTGCCTTTTTATATCATCAATACTCTTATTTACATTCCTCATAGTTAATATAAAACCCTTTACTGCATTTGTTCTTTGAGCACTTGACAATTTATTTACATTCCTCATAGTTAATATAAAACTTGTTCTTCTTCAATGTATAAAGCTCCCAGATCTTCATTTACATTCCTCATAGTTAATATAAAACAATAAGGATGCTAAGGTAACTGGAGAGTTACTTAATAATTTACATTCCTCATAGTTAATATAAAACTATAATAATACATATATATATTGTATTATTTATCTGATTTACATTCCTCATAGTTAATATAAAACAACCTAAAAAACCATCTACTGGTTTAGTTCCATCTACATTTACATTCCTCATAGTTAATATAAAACTTCTTCCTCATTATCAAAAACCAAACGACCACGACTATTTACATTCCTCATAGTTAATATAAAACACATAACAAGCAGACCACCAAAACAAAGAAATAAATATTTACATTCCTCATAGTTAATATAAAACGTTAATTAGATTCCCTTGAAGTTGTTCGCTGATAGTATTTACATTCCTCATAGTTAATATAAAACTTTTTAGTTCCTTCTTCGATCTTTACAATATAAGACATTTACATTCCTCATAGTTAATATAAAACTCTTTTTCCGTGTTGCTTTCTGTTCCAACGTCTTGCTATTTACATTCCTCATAGTTAATATAAAACTGATGAGACTGATAAGTTTGACTATTTAAAAATAAAATTTACATTCCTCATAGTTAATATAAAACTCGGCTTATTAGGTGGTGTATTATGTTACAAAAAATAATTTACATTCCTCATAGTTAATATAAAACCCCAAATTTTAAAATGCTAAAAGCTAGTAATAGACTCATTCTCTATTGTTAATTTTATCATAAATATTAAAATTTTGCAGTAGACCATCAGTAATGTTTTAGTGTATCAATAAAAATCTCCTTCTAACCATTGATATTACTTGGTTACAGCTAGTATTATAAGAAAATAGATCTACTGCAAAATTAGTTTTATATGAAATTATCATATACATCTTCTTTAGTGTTTCTAGTAAATCCTAACTCTGAATAATTGCATTTATATACTGGAATTCTTTCATACTTTCCTACTTCTAACTCCATAATAAGTTTATTTTTTAAAAGTTCAATATCATATTGCCCAACTGATACTGTAAAACTTTTTATTTTATCTATGGATTTTATTCTATTTATTTTATCTGTTTTTTCATCATTTATAATTTCAAGTAAGCTTTCAATTTCTGATTCATTTTTCTCATAAATACATTGAGGTATTATATCAAAAGATATTATATTTCTAAGTTTAACATCTTTCTTATCTACTTCATATGGATTAAGTCCACTAACATAATCAAAAAATTCTGTGTATTTTGACCAATAATCACTTCCCTTTATATTCTCAGTGGTTAATGTTCTATTTATAATATTTACTTTTTCCTCTTCTGATAAAAGACCATCTACGTTTCTTAATGCTTCTTTTGATAATTCATATATTTTTTTATCTATAAACCCCTTATCTCCATTAGTTAATAAATTTCTCTCTATTTGTAAGAAAACATAACAGTTATAGTCATAAGCAGGCTTAACCCCTTTTCTATTACATCTACCAAGTCTTTGGAATAAAGCATTTATATCTGATAGTTCTGTAAATAAATAGTCAAAATCAATATCTAAACTAGCTTCTACAATCTGAGTTGATATCCATATGCCATCTCCAATATTATTAGTTTTCCCAAACTCTAATATTTGCTCTTCTTTATAAGCTCTGTCTCTTTTTATAAATTTACTATGTAAAATATTTAAATTATCTATATTTTTATCTTTTAGTTCATTGTAAATTTCTTGAGCCTTTTTTATCGTATTGCATACAACTAATATTTTATTGCTTATTTTCTTCTCTTTATTATCAATGTACTTATTATAAATTACATCTGCGTTTATCTTGTCATCATATATTTTTAAATTATGCCTTTTTAATTCATTTACAAATGTACCTTCTACAAAGCCTAATTTATTATTATCTTCTAATAATAAATCTTTAACAAAGGGAGCTAAGGTAGCTGTTAAAATTGCAACTTTTCCTCCTAGCCTTATTATGGTTTTTATTCCCAATACTAAGTAAGCTAATAAATCAGCGCTATACATCTGTATTTCATCTATTACCACTTTTGAATATGATAAAGTAGCTAATTTCACTTCATAGCCCTTATACTTAAATACAAAATCAAATATTTGATCTAATGTTGCTATACTAATAGGAATAGATAGTTGTTTTCCTTCTCTATGATGATCTAATACTATGTTTGTATCTTCATTTTGAGAAATGTAATATGATAAAGAATCTGAATGAATTAATGCAACTTTATGCTTTTCTTCATTGTTATTTTCTTTTACTATACCATTAGATACTCTATCATATATAGCATTTATGGCTGTCTTTAATGGAAGAATAAAAAAACCTTTATTATTTCCAATCCAATGCAAACCTGCTTCAGTTTTACCCATTCCAGTTTGGGCAACAACCATTATATTATTATCTCTATTATCCTTAGCAAACTGTTGAAGTTCATTCCATTTAGCCTCTTTATTATCTATCTTCCAAGAATTTAATAGTCCCTCTAAACTTTCTTCTAAGAAATTATTTTTATACTCTATTTCAGTATTTCCACTTGCACTAAAATCACATTTATTTAAGAAGCCTTTTATTAAAATAGCTTCATCATCACTCTTTATATCACCTATTTCCATAGGAGTAAACTCATCAAGTTCATAAGTTTCAAATTCACTTAATAAATTTTCTATCAAATCAGTTTTTTCACTTAAAACTTTAAGTCCATCACAATAATAATGATGATATAATACAGCAAAACATACTCTATAGTAATCTTTTTCCTCTTCAAAGTCATCTGGGTTTATAAAGTAAAGAGAAAGCACATTGTGTGCTATCTCTTTTTCCTCATTAAATTTTGTTTCATTTTTTATTCTATTTTGGAACTCCCTATTAACCTTTCCATAATCATGATATTCACATGCAATTTTAGTTAAATTATATATAGATTCTTTATTTATATATCCTAAATCATTTAAAAATTCTAAGTTATTTAATAAATCATCTGTGTGCTCTCTAACAGTTTTATTTTCTTTAATAATTTTATCTTCTTTAATAATTTTATATAATTTTGCAGTAAACTTACTTAAATCCATTTTATTCACCTATTAAATAAAGTTAACAATGTAACTCTCTTCTTCTCCCAAATCATAATATACATTATCAACTTTTTTTCTAACAACATAGTTTGATAAATATACTACTTTTTTCTTTTTAAATACCCTCTTTCTATCCAATATTTCATAATTCTTATTAAGTAAATATTTAGTTCCATTGCATTCTTTGCTATCACTTAAGTTTCTAGAACGAATTATCTTTCCTTTAACTAGGTTATAATCTACATACGCTGAATTTGTGTTTACTATTCTGCGTTTCATCTCTTTTGCCTCTTCAACTAAATCTACTATTTTAACTTCCTTTATATCAACAAAGTCTTCACTTCTACCTATTGATTTTAGGTTATATATATTTTCTTTTATATCTAATAAAGTATTTTCATCCTCACATCTTACATGAATAATTAACTTTACATTATATAAAGTTTCATAATATTTTAGTGAAGTTGTTAAACTAGCAAATTTTGAGTAAGGTTCATTATAATTTTTCTCTTTATAATCATCAAACTCACTTTTTAATCTTTTTTCTAAATTCTTTATTTGAATTTCTCTCTTTTTAATTAATTCAAGCTTTTCTTTATTGTCCTTTAGTTCTTTCTTTTTAGATGATAATGTCTTTTTTCTAAGCTTTATTAAGTTTAAAACTTCTTTAAGCTTACCTCTGCTAAACTCGTCTATTTTATCTTTTAAATCCTTTAAGTTTCTATATTCTTCTAATAATTTCTCATTATAAACTTGAATAGTTTTGCCCTCTCTAAAACTATTGCCTTGAGATTTTAAAGCCTTTGCAACTTTATCAAAGGAATTAGATAAATATTTTCCATTTCTTAGTTTAACTAATATTCCTCTGTCATCCATGACAGTATTTAAGAAACAGTAATCAGTATATGGTTCTAATCCCATTGATTCATAAGTTCCCTGTATGCTTATATCCATAGGCTTGTATTCCTTATAATTACAAGCATTATGGATAGCTCCTATAACTGTTGAAAAAGGTGGGAGAGGATATGTCATTTTATTGACAGTAGTTTCCTCTCTTCTATAATTTGCACTATTTTGTGTTAATATGATTCTTAAAGCTTTCATATCTTAAACACCGTAGTATTTTCTTACTTCTTCCTCTAAATTGCTAAAGAATTTGCTTACTGTTAGAGGTTTAAGTTCTTCCTTAATTTGAACTTCGTTTTCAAAATTTCCACCTTCTAAAAATCCAACATAGCATCCATTATTTATTCTATCTTTAAGCTCTTCTGTAATTTCTAATTTATCATTTTTAACCTTAACTAAGTTTTCAAAATAGTGAGTTTTTCTGTTTATAATTCCTCCAACTACAAATATAGGTTCTGCATTATCTAAGTTTCCTTTTACTATTAAAGAAAGATTTTTAACAGCATCTAAAATAGCATTTACCCTATATGCTTTTTCTTCTGCACTTGCTTCTTCTGAATCAAAGTTTTCATCCCTACCTATCATATCAAGATCTATTGTTAAACTATATATTTTAAGGGATTTATCAAATTCATATTGATAAGGCATAAGTCCTGCTTTTTGAGCATTCCCTTGCAGATTTATATTATTATGTTTAGCATAATTTGTTGCAAGATATAAATTATTATGGAATCTATATTCATTTATGAATTCATCACATGATACTGCATCAGTTAAATAGAATGAACTTTTTCTAACGTAAGTATTATCTGATGTATTCATATATCCACCTTCTAATGCTCTACAGTTAGTTACATTTAAATCCTTTGATACAACCTTTTGATTAACCTTTTTATCAAGGCTTGTCTCTAAATCATCATATAAACCACTTTGAACCATTATTGCATTTTTAAGGCTCTCTTTACTTCTAGCTGCATAAGTCTTTCCATTTTTAAATACCTTTTGTACTGAAGATATATTACCTAATCCTTCCCCATAGTTTGATGTCATGTTTGCTATTACTGTTAAAGTTACTGACTTTCCTTTCATTACTTATCTCCTCCATTTTCTTTATTACCCTCTTTGTTAAGTGCATTAATAAATGTATATGCTAAATTCTTATTATTTTCAAAATCTTCAAACAAATCATAAGCAAAGTCAAATACTACTCCTGAGAAAGAGGATAATTGTAATAGTATTTCACAAAATCTATCCTTATTTTTAAAAGTTACTGCACTTATTAATTTTTGCTTATAACTATTTAGCTTATTTTCTTCTAATTTTTCACTTACCCTTTTAGCAGAAGCATAGGCACTTTTCATATTTTTAGTCATTTCACTACCTCCCTCATAAATTAAATTATTTATAGCAATTAAGGTTTTTATATTATAAGAATGGTTGTTTTTAGATTTAAATAAGAGCTCAATAATAGAATCCATTCTAATACCATTTAAAATTCTATTAACTACTTCTGGCTCCATATATTTAGGATTTTTTTCATCATCTCTATACCAAAATTTTATCCCTTTATAGTCAAAGTCATCACTTTGTTTAAAGATGTTAATAGCTTTTTCTCTTACATATACTGTTTCATAATAATTTTTATCTCTGCTTTTAAGTATGACCTCAACATCAAATCCAATGTACTCAGCTGACTCTTTCATATTTCCAAACAAAGTTGTTCTTGTATTTTCACTATTTTCAATAAATGAATTGCTTTTTTTAAGCTCTTTTATTGAAACATTGTTGTTTATAAAAAATGCATCATAAGATTTTGAAAAAGCAAAAGGAATAAAGTCAAATATCTTTTCATCTTTAAATTCAAAGGTATTATTATCCCAATAATATCCTAAGCTCTTTCCCTTTTTACCCATATCAGCACAATAATTTACTAATCTACAAACTTTATTGTTATCACTAAATAATAAATTCTCATTTGCAAAATTAGAATAAAGACTTTTACCTCTTCTGTAGGTTTCTTTTATAAGTTTAAGTCTATTTTTTTCAATTAAATCTAAGATTTCTTCTTTATTTTCTCCTGTATATTTTATTTTTCCAAATATACTCTTCATAGCTTGATTAGCTTTTAACTTATCATTTATAATAGAAATTTCATCCTCTGATAATTCATCCTTTAATAAAATATTCTCTACAACCTTATGGTGCATGGCATCTTTAAAATATTTTTCTACAAATAACAAATAATTTTCTTCACTTATATAATTGCTGTTATATCTAAGATAGTCATCTTCAAATTCATATAGTTCACTTTTATCTGCTACTCCATTTTGATAGAGAAAATCAAAATATTTAATTAAACCCACGATAGTTGCACTTTCTCGCCAATCTCCACTTTCCAAAGTACAATCAAAAACTTTTTCCTCCATACTCTTAAATCACCTCCTAGTTTTTAAATTAAATCAATGCTTCCCAAACCAGAATTTCTTCTACACCCTAATCCTAATTCTTTTAGTAAGTTTAAATCATCTTTATCTCCTCTTAAGTGAAATACTCCAGAGTAAGAATTAAAGTATATATATTTCTTATTAGTCTTTTCTTTAAAGCCACTTATTTCTTCCTTTACCACTACCTTTTTCATCTTTAAAGGAGTAAATACAAGTTCCTCTTTTAACCCATATCCTCTAAAAGATTTAAGAGATAGGTTTGCAAAGTAATTAAGCTCTTTATTATAATTTTCATCTTCAATTTCAAGAGCTTTATTATTAGCATCTTTTATAAATATTGGTGATAAAGTTTTAAATATAGCTTCATTTTCTTCTACTTTTCTTTCTTTTTCTATTCTTACAGATGTTTTTTCAAAGTCACCATATTCCTTCATTTTCATAAAACCATTAAAAAGAACCATGTTTAGTTTAATATCTGGAGTAGAAATTACTATTTTAACTTCTCCTTCAACATCTACAAAATCCCTATTAATTTTATAGTCTTTAAAAAACACACTAAAAGTAAATGGCTTGGTTTTCTTAGTTTTCTTACCCTCATAAAAAAACATCTCTTCAAAATAACTTTGATCAAAATCAGAAATTATCTTTTTTATCATACTTAAAATAAACATTCTATATGATAAAGAGATTTTTTTATTTTTCATTTTCCCAGCAACTAAAATTTTCATATTTTCACCTCCTATACTTTCTTAAATTTGCTACATCTTTATTTTAATACTATATTTATCCAATTTCAACCCTTTTATTGGATTTTAATTAAATATATACCAAGTATATTTTCTAAACATTTTAAAAATCAACTGATAAAGTATAACTTTAAGCAAATAAATTTTTATATTAAAATAAAAAATCGCCAATCTCATAAATGATTAGCGATTAATTATAATATTCCTCATAGTTAATATAAAAATATATTTTTAGGAAAGTATAGGTTTTACATTCCTCATAGTTAATATTCTTAAATTATAGCATATATTAACTTAATATAACATTATAATTAATAATATATTTTTAATTAACCTAGAAATATTATAATAAAAGACAAATCATTAAATCATCTTATAAAAACAAATCATCACAATTTTTTTCAAATCCGATTATATCTTTTTCTAAATTATTAGGATTTTTGACTCTATAAATATATAGAGAGTCCTCATCCTTAATAAAGTCTTTATTTATTTCAGATAAGCATTTATGTAATTTAGCTTCTGTTATTTTCCCTTCAAATACTGAGTTTTGAGTCCAAATTAAATATTTTTTCAAAATCTTTCTTACTCTATTTACTCTCTTTTCACCTACATCATAAGTTAATATTACAAACATAAATTCACCTCACTGTATATCAACCTTTAACTATCTCTATAATTATTTACCACCAAGCTTTTAAAGGTTTATAGTCCTCATCTCCTAAAAGCATTTTTATTAACTTATAGCACTCTAACCTTATTAATCCTCTATATGAAACATTTCTATTTAAAGTTCTGTGTCTTACAGTAGTTGATAATTTATTTTCATACTCTTTTATAAATTTCTTTCTTCCATTTTCATTTAAATAGCAAATTCCTTCATCAATATCAAAATCACTTTTCTTAATCATTCCCTTATTTATCATATTAAAAATGACACTATCTACTATTAAAGGCTTAAATATCTCTGCTAAATCTAAACTTAAAGAAAATCTCTTTGTTGATGGCTCGTGTAAATAACTTATTGTTGGATCTAATTGTGTTTTATAAATTTCACCCAAAACAGTGGTATACATCATACTATTTCCAAAGGAAATCAATGCATTTATGGGATCGTTAGGTGGTTTTTTCTCTCTTTTATTAAAATGAAAATCATTTTTTAAGAAAGCATTATATGATTCATAATATTTTTTTCTTGCTCTACCTTCAGCTCCCATAACCTCTTCAATTGTTTTTGCTTCCTTCATAATCTTTCTTTCATTTTCTATTGCTTTTACAAATTCAGATGTTTTCTCTTTATATCTTCTAAGATTTCTTAATATATGATGCATAGCAGAATCTATAAAAGTCTTTGCTATAGCCACCCTAAATTCATAGTTATCATACGCTAAAGCTTGATTTACTAATAATACTCCAGAAACATTTTTCTTCTTAGAGTAATATGATCCACTATAAAATCCATAATAGTTATATATACTTATAAGAACACTGTATCTTGATATATAATTTAAAAACTTTGTATTTAAGTCAACCTCTCCGAATATATGAAGTCTTTCTATATCTTCAATTGGTAAACCTTTTTTATTACCTTCAAAATCTTCAAAGTAAATAGTATTTTCCTTTCTTTTAATCCTTCCATTAGAAAAAATATAGTAATCTCTTCCCATATTAATCCCTCTCCCCTGCATAACAAAACTCATAATATGCACATTTTTTGCAATAAGGTAATTTCTCAATCTTTGGAGGCTTTTTTCCCCTTAGAATTTCATTTATTTTAAGTAAAGTTTCTCTTATCCTATTTTCATCATCTTCAGTCAATTCAACTTCTTCAATTCTTTTTTCCTTAACATAATGTATGGCTCCTTTTTTATTTATTCCTATTTGCTTTAAGTAAAAAAGATAATATAAAACTTGCATTCTATCTGAAATTTTCATTTTGCTTGATAACTTTACTTCTTTTACAGTTTCATTTTCCATAATGTCTAATTTTATAATGTCATCTACAAGCTTTTCTTTGTGACTATTTGACCTTGTATAAGAATTTTCATGTACTACTTTTCCATGTAAAACCCTATCGCTATTATCTTCCATTGAAATCCCCTTATCAAAGAGCCATAATTTTCTTTTGCAGACAAAATAATAATTAAACTTTATTCCTTGTACTTTTAAATTCTCAAAATCAAACTCCATAAAATCACCTTTTAATTCAAATTTATAAGTCTATATAAACTCATAAAAAAATCCTCAATTAAAGATTAACATTAATTGAGGACATATATTGTACCTATTAAATTTTTAATTATAAATTATTTATAATTTTTTGAACACTTAATCTAACTTCTTCTTTTATTTCAAGAGGCTCTATTATTTTTACATACTCTCTCATGCTTAAAATCCACGAAATAATTTCTGGAAGTCCTTCCATAGTGGCCTTAAATAATATTTTACCATTTTCTAATTCAATAACTTCTTGATTATCGACCCAAATCTTCTCTTTTATAGTATTAGCTATAGGTGGAGTTATTTCTAAAATTAAATTATACTTTTTACCTCCAAATATCCCAATGCTATTTTTCTTATTGTTTTCTATTAGTTTATCTACATCTAATGTTTTTTTGAAAATTTTATTGCTTATATGATATCCCTTTATTCTTATTAACTTAAAATATCTTACTTGATTTTTTGAAAGACAATTAGCAATTACATATTGCTCACCTTTAAAGGTAAATATTTTATAAGGTTGAATGGTTCTCTTGCTTACCTCTCCATTGTTCCCACTATACTCAATAAAAACCTCTTTATTAGAAATTATGGCTTCAAAAATTACATCTATCATTTCTTGTAATTTATTATTTATTGGTAAACTTCTTCCGTAAGGGATTATGCTATTAGTTTTTTCATTATTGGAATTATGTCCTTTTTCAATGGAATAATTTATTTTATCTATTGCTCTCTTTAGATCTTTATTGCTTTCTAAAGAGAAATCCTCTAAAGCATCTATAGAATACTTTAGTAAATTTATTTCATGCTCATCAAGTAATTCTTTTATGGGGATATATTTATCTCTCAATATATATCCTCCATCAATTCCTGATTTTGACTCTATATAAAAAAATTCTGATAATGCTTCTTTATATCTCTTAACTTGTTTTTCACTTACTTCTAATTCTTCTGCAATCTCTTTAACCTTTAATTTTCTGCCACTCCTTAACATCATAAGCATTCTTAAAGTATTCCCTAAAGTACTCATCTTTTTCTATTCTCCCTTTAGATATAGTTTATTAAATAATACATAATAATCATATTTATACTGGCTAATTTTACTGAACTTTTATATCTAGTGTATAAAATAACTTAAAATTATAATTTAAACCTAAATATAATTTATTTAATTTTAAACTTATATAATGATACTTACCTATCTATATTAAAACTTTAGTTTCTCTAACACTAATTAAGCTTATATAATAGCTCTTGTCCTAAATTTATTTATATTTTCTAGTCTACATTTAAAATTTTGGAGAAATACTTCTTGCTTCTCTTTGCTGCAATGGTTATTTTGAAGGGGCTTTTGTCGTATCCTTCTACAATGATGTTTCCTGATTTATCTCTGTAAGCTACTTGTATATTTTTAAAGTAGAAAATATAGTAGCCAAGTATAATTCCATCCTTAAAGGAGCCTGTTGCTCTATTTAGTGCTTCATTTCCAAGGGCTACATTGTTTTCACTAAGGTCAAAGATTTTTCTTCCTTTGCTAGTAGTTTCTGTTACAATTGCTCCTGATAAATTGGTTATAAATGCCCAAAGGCAAATTATTAAAAGTATGATGGATATGAGTGTATTGTTAGCTTGTCCACCCTCTCTAATGGTTTTAGATATATCTATGATTCCAATGGAATCTAAAAATAGGCTTGTATATGTAACTATTGAAAATAAAATTCCTAAAAGCACCATTGAAACATCCTTAAATTTTGGGAAGTCTACCTCTTCTAGGTTCCTTAGTTTTCTTAAAAGATCTAAGGAATATTTTGCTCTATTTAAAAGGGCCATATTTAAAGCTCCTATTAAAATTAAATTCAAGAAAAATATTATACTAATTCTATGCATTAAGATGCTGATTACTAAAATAATTCCTGTGATTATTAGATTTGCCACAATATATGAATTTAATTTCTTTGAATTATGCATTTAAGCACTCTCCCTCACATACTGAACTATTTCCTTAGCCAGATCATCATTTA
>ERZ1463036.197-NODE-197-length-13902-cov-80.429963_pt1 | contig 13902 bp, 18 predicted proteins | sample MGYA00564485_ERZ1463036 | MGnify/ENA primary metagenome ERZ1463036 (study PRJEB39244, sample SAMEA3635127) | Helicobacter pylori | study: EMG produced TPA metagenomics assembly of PRJEB11511 data set (Assembly of a 5300-year-old Helicobacter pylori... | reverse complement strand
ACAGAGAGATAACCTGTTCATAATTTATTTACAAACAAATCTTTCAAAACCTCTTGACAAACCCAAAAAAGTGTGATATACTATAAGTACAATAAGGTAGCCCCCAGCCTAACAGGGGAGAAGGAATTGATTATGCAGTATCTTGGTCGTTGTATTGGTAAGTTGGATGAGAAAGCCCGGCAGGATGTCGTATTTAACCCGAAGTCCGTATGCTATGATAAGACTGATGATGAGTTTTATCTCGGGCAGGGAAAGAATAAGCAGGTGCTCCCTGAAAGCCTCTATCCCTATGTTTATGATTTCGCAGGCTCTCGTAAGTTGATGACGAAGTTTGTTGAAAGACAGCAAAAGTATTATGAAAAGTGTATTTTGGTTGCCCGTTGTTTCCGTGGTGGATATCAGCAGTCGTCTATTTATACCGATGGAAAGTATTTCTTCGGAGTTGGTGACAGAGTGATGGATGAGTCCGGTATGATGAATCTGGTTGATTACTGGAAACTGAATTATGATGTGAAAATGTATGATTACAAGGAGGAAAATTGAGATGAAGAATTATTATGAGTTCGATTTGGTTCAGTTCAACAATAATCAGTGGATTAAAGTTCCAAAGAGTCCGGATAAGCCGTTTGATACGTGGAGAGACCCAGTGAGCGGCCGTGAGAAGCTTTCGTATATGGAAATGTATGATAGTTTTGGTGAGGCAGACGAAGCAGCGGATGTTTGGTTTGAGAGAAACGGTTTTACCCCGCAGGAGATTGGTGAGAAGGTTGTTTATGTGTGGTTGATTGATCGTAAGGTTGGTAGCCTTTTACAGGCAAGAGACCTCGAAAATGCGACTGTATTTGATTGCGTTCTGGTTCAGTACAGAGCCTTCAAAGAGCCCGTAGAAGAGCCGGTTTGGGACAAAGACGATGGAGAGTATGCGATGAGGCGTGTTCGTTGTGATGAAGTGTTCAGTTGCCTCGTAAAGAAGAATGTTGATGAAGATGAGGAGGAAGAGTGTGATGAGTGCAGATTGGTACCAAGGACAGAAGATTGAGATTTCAGATGAACAGGATTACCGTTTGTTCGTAAAGAGGGCGTTCCCAAAGTTCGCCCTCGATATGATAGAAGGTCCGTACGTGATCTGGTTGGAGCGGTATAAGGTTAAAAGGGGTTTTGACTGGTTCAGAATCAGTTACTGGAATGGTATAGAAGGTTGTTATGATGTTCAGCAGGTTAAGGCGACCCCAAAGATGTTGGAGCGTTACAAAGAGTTGGTTAAAGAATATAAGCAAGCAGAAAAAGAATTTAAGGAGGCAGTAAGGAATTATGATTGAATTTGAAGGTTGGATGGATGAAGCAGCGGTATTGAAGCAGTTGAAGAAGGATATGTCGTTGTCGGATTATAGAAACGCAGGGTTAGAAGTTTCGATTGAATATGACCCGTATGATGATGTTTATTGTTACCACAGTGTGATGGATAGAGAGGAGTAAGTATGATTAAGTTAAAAGATGCGGTTGAATGGCCCGAGGATTACAGTGAGCGTTTTGAGTGTAGCATCAATTTGCGTAAGGCATTGAATTGGATTAAGAAGCATTTTGTGGAATCAAAAACATTGACCAAAAGCACTTCATATGGTTTCAAGCATATGTTAGAATGTGATTGCGGTGGATATATTTCCAATTATGCGTTTAAGATGTTGATGTTGGAAGCAGGTTTTAAAGCGGAAGATTACACAGCAAAGAACTGGAGATTTTATGCCAAATATGTTGAGTCCAATTGAAGAACTGATGTCGGTAACAACCGATGAGCAGGTCAAAGAGGATAAGTCGTATAGCTGGAAACCCCAAACAGTTGAACAGTGTGTGAAACGGAAAGATTTATGGAAGATCCCCCGAAAGGGGGGTCACGTTTCAAAGTACTGGGATTATGTTACGGGCGGAGCGATTAAAGGAGAAGTTCATATGCTCGTTGCTCCCTCCGGTGGAGGTAAGACCCGCACAGGTATTGAAGTGGCTTGTAACCTCCTTGATGAGGGCTGGAAGGTATGTTATCTGACTTTTGAGCAGACCAAAGAGGAGATTTATGAGATGATGCTCCTCCATTACGCTGATGGCGATTATACGATGGCAAAGTCTGATATGACCTGGGAACTGATTAAAGATAAGGTATTTGCCGTGAGAGAGTTTGAGAACGACGACAAAGACAGAGTGATTGACATGTTAAATCACCTCGGCAATTATGACGCACTGATATTGGACTACGTTGCCCCTCCGGACAATTGCCCTCTTGGTGGACCTGAAATGTCAACAACGATGAGATTAATGTGTAAGGGGATTAAAGACGCGGCAACAAAGAACAATCAGTATGTGTTTTGTATGGCGCAGGGCAGAGACGCACAGCCTCCAAAGGGTATAGACGGAGATGTTCCGTTCAGTGATGTGTCAGATATCTGGTGTTCGGCACAGATGATTACGCCGTTGAATGTCGTGTGTATTCAGAAGAGCAGTCGTTTCGATGCCAATGAGAAGTTTCTGGATTTTGTGAAGGTCAGAAAGCCGTTGAACGGTGTCAGTAAGTGTAGGATAGTGAGAAAATATGATTTTGCCGCCCTCAAGAGTGAGGATACGCAATTGAGAGATATATGTGGAGGAGTAATCAATGGAAATCAGGGAGTTCAAACATCAGCCGTTAACGAGGCGGCCGAATAAATTGAATATCCCTGTTACTCTTTTCAATGTAGATGACGAAGGTATGAATCAGTTCAACGAAGTGTACAGATGGGTTATGCAGAGGTACCACGGTTGTAAGAGGATTGTCAGGACGAAGAGCGGTGGAATCAGCACAAGCAGGGAGAATTTCAAGCCTCCAATGTGGGATATCAGATGCTCCAAGAGTTCAGGGGTTGAATTAACTGTGATTTGTGAAGAGGGTATGTATCGATTCCAGTTCCGTGTCGATTTCAAGAAGGATAACAAGTTCGCCGTTAGTGGAAGAGAAGCCTTCAACGCAATCAAGAAGGCATTGAATAAAGAAGGTATCGATTTGAATAATTATGCAATCGAGAACGGTGAAGAAGTCAAGAAGGAAATCGAAAGCTATATGATTGATTACTACGGAGAGGTTGGGAAGGTATGGGAGCACGCTTATCACGCTGACGCCAACAGTAGCTTCTGGTCACAGTTATGTATCGCTCACCCTGAATTCAAACCTGCTATTGAGCCGATTTATCTGGAACGCAAGGTAAAGCCTGAAAACAAGGGAGTCCTAACGAATTCAATCGGATTCTTTCAGAGTGTTGATAGTTGTGGAGCAAGATGGGCGAACCTGAGCAAGGATGCAATCAACGGTAACAATGCGTTTGTGAGAGAGTTGAGAACAAAGATTCTGAAGGCAGGTTATCTGCCGATTGCTACGAACACAGACGGTATTTGGTATATAGATAGAAAGGGGATCGGTCCTTATCACGATGAGGATGAAGGGACTGGGCTCGGACAGTGGAAAAATGACCACATGGATTGTAAGATTCGTTTCAAGAGCAAAGGTGCGTATGAGTTTATGGAGAATGATGAGTATCATCCGGTTATCAGAGGACGCACAATGTATGACAGAATAAAGCCCCGTGAAGAATGGGAGTGGGGAGACATTTTCAGAGAAGACGCAGAAGAGGTTATTAAATATCAATTTATAGAAGGACGAGGTATTAGAAGATATGAATAATAATAGTGATTACGGAAAAAGCACTTGGGGAGAATACGGATACGACTTCAAGTTCAAGGACAAGGAAACAGCAGATAAAGCTTATCAGAGATACAAGAAGCTATATGATCAGAGACAAGAAGCTATGGAGAGGCGTGGAGAGAATATGTATATGCCACGCTGGAACAGAGATGAGTTTATGGCACAGTATACAGCGCAGGTAAATGATGAGAGAAACAAATACAGAGGAGATTACTACAAGGAGAGAACACATGACATTGTGAAGGACTTAGTATCACAACAGACCTATATGGTATCATACGGTGCGGCAAAGGGTATGCGTAAGATATTGGAAGAGGTAACTCCGCCGTGGGAAGAACCTCAAAAGTTTTCAATTCGAGATGCCAGAACGATGAAGTTCCTGAACAACAAGGACTATATCAATAGCTTGGATGAGAATTCAAGAAATTATATCTGGGACAAAATCAAGGAAATGTATCACGGATACAAAGACATCAGCAGTCTGTCACCGGCACAGGCAGCATTACTAATTGCACAGGAGTATTTTGGATCATGAAAAGTAAATTATTTAAAGCAGAACAGAGAGCCCTCCTTTATAAATCAAAAGAATTCTATTCCATCAGAGGTTGTCTCGGAGTCACTTGGGCTTGGTTCTACTGCCTCCTTGGAGGGCGTGAGGCAGGTAAGTCCTATTCCGTTACAGAGTTCTTTGTCCGTCAGTGGAGAAAGTATAAGATACCGTTTATCTGGCTACGGTTAAATGAAGCCTCTATGAAGAAAATGCTTGTGAACAACGCTGAGAAGCTGGTTGACGCAGATATTTACCGTAAGTATGGGTTGGAGTTAAAGGTGAAGGGGAACAATGTGTATGATCACGGGGAAAAGATGGCTACTGTATTGGCTCTCTCTACCTTCGCTAACGATAAAGGCGTCGCTCACTTCGACAAAGACTTCCTTGACCAGATCTGTCCCGGAGGACATAAGATGTATTATCATATCTGCTTGGATGAGTTTCAGTTGGAGAAGACGCAGAGGTCACAGGGAGATATTGCTTACCAGTTCGTCAACCAGATGGAGAACCTTGTACGTTCCACCAAAGAGCGTATGCGTATTTTCCTGATTGGTAACACCTTGGAAGAGTGCTCGGATATCCTGACGATGTTCAACTTCATCCCTGAGAAATTCGGCAGATACAAGTTGAAGAACAAGAGATGTTATATCGACTATATGGAACCGACCGATGCTTACAAGGCCAGAAGAAAGGGCACCGTTGGAGACTTGCTCGCAGGAAACACCAGCAATTTCACCAATAAGGTTGAGTTCGATAAGAGCCTTGTTGTTCCTGGGAAGAGACTGACGAAGCCGAAGGCAGTGATTTGGTTCTCGGAGACTGTTAAGTTTACTTTGTGGGAAGGAGACATCATCAGCGTGTGGAACAGAGAGCAGTGTAAGCAGAACTGGGCTATGCGACCGTATATTGACCTTCCGTATGACCAGAAGCTGAGAGATCAGGTTATAGCATTGTATGACAGCAGAGCCTTCTACTTCCACAACCTGATTAGCCAGAAGAAGTTCCAGAAGGAATTACAGATTATTAAACCGAGAAAGCAATAAAAAAAAGAGGGGGCAATAAGTCCCCTCCCTTTTTATTACTTTACTCCATCCCAAATACTAATTTGGTTTGCAGTCATTTGTTCAGTGTCAGTTCCATATTTAGCAATGAGATAGCCTTGTGAATTTTTGTACAGAAGCGCTGCAGCCACGCCTTGGGTAGTATGCAATCTGGTTGCCGGTCTAAATCCTGTGTCAATATCGCTCAGGTCACTTATTAAACCGGCAGCGTCTCCATGATATGATGCTGATCTATTGTTGATGAGCGTCATGTAGTACTTGGTGTTTGCCGCAGGATTGGTGATACAGATTTGGTGCGTGTAAGACTTGGTAAAGTCGAGGTTAACAATCTGCCATGCGCGTGTAGATACTGTAATACTGAAGCATTGGCCTGTAGCTTTGTATCCGCCACTGCCATTTTGGACACTATCAATGTGGACATAGTTCAGAGTACCGTCTGGAGCATTGACTGGGTCCATGCGGACGAATATTTTCTCATCGTAGCGGATATTAACAGCAGGAAGGCTTTTTAAGTGCGTCAATTGTGCTTGCGGCAGTATTCCTGTATCGGTTGTGGTTTTAGCAACTATCATGTCGGTATCTTTTACTGAAAAATAGATTTGACCAATATTTAAGTAGTGCTTGCCGTCTGGCTCACTTATTCCTTCCAATTTTAGTTTGTTGAAAGAGCAGTCTCCATCAGGATTTCGCCATGCAAATGAACTTGCTGTTGGATACTGCGTTGTCTGATACCAAACAGTCTTTCCGTTTTCAATAACAGGAGAGCTATCAGTAGTTAGTATTTTACTGATTTTGATGTAATCCTGGGCTAATGCTGCGTCATCGACTTTAACTTCCATTGCATCATTGTCGGAAGTGGCATCAATAGATACATATTTTCCAGGAAGGATTGGTAATTTAGAAATCAGTGGGAATTCTTGGTTTTTGATAGAGCCGTCTGTGCTGTCGGTGTAATTGATAGCTGCGTCGCTTTTTACTGTTGCTCCAAAAGTTGTGTCATAAACAACCTTCTGAACTGTTCCTGTGGTTGCAGCATTAATTTGTCCAATTCCATCTCCTTTAGGTCCTTGGGGTCCTGGTACGGGGAATTTACCAATCGGGAACCAATATCCTTCTGTGTGAACTTTTCCGTCAGGCCTTGTGTAAATGTACATATCATACGGTGTTTCAGTACCAACCATATAGGCATCCCCGTATTCGTACTCTCCTGCTGGAATCGGCAGAGCATCAATGTGCCCAACGACACGAATGCCTAACAGGTTCCAATCAACTTCATTGTCGTGAAGGGAGATCAGATAACCCACTGCTGATTGGAGATTGACTTTCTTTAGGTCTAATTCCGGTATAGCCATAAGCTAAATCCTCCTGTTTAATATATTTGTTCTTTAATTTCATAGCTGAATCGTAGAACTCACCAATCCAGTATGCTTCGACCTCTTTCATCTTCAATATGCCAAAGATAACTCCCATCAGAATCGTCATACAATAGGTCACAAAGGCTGTCAGATCAAATGCGAGGATTGCGTTGGTAAGAACCATTGCTGAAAGGATGGAGGTCAGGAAAATCATAATTCCCTTTCGTCTATAAAGCTGTCCGAAATACTCCTTCGGTGACCTTGGGTTATATTCCCTTGGATGGTACATTTCATATATTTTACAGGCTTCAATATATTTTACATTATCCTTAATGTTAATTTTAGCCTGTTTCACAAAGCAGTGGAAAAGGAGCAAGTTCACAACACCCACAAAGAGCTTCGTACAGATATAGATTGCCCATCCAATAGGCGTGTGTGGAAAGATAGCCGATATCCCAAGGTCTGTGTTGGCGCTTGGAGTAAACATAGGAGCAACTGTCATCACCAACAAAGAGAGGATAAAAATCAGACAGTAATAGAAGTTCAGGGAAAGTTTCTCTCGGAGTCCCATATCTGCATTATCCACGTTTATCTATCTCCTTATTGATTGAATATTTGTTTCTTGCATATTTATACATTGGAGTGAATAATATTTCATCCAAGAAGCAGGTAATGAACAGGACGACAAGCAACTCAAAGATATTTCCCAGAACCCAGTAAGCTCCCAACAGAATCAGCCAGAAGACAGACCGGGGATGAACCTTTAGACACAGGTTGACAATAGCCATTACAATGCTCAAAGATGCGATAAAGCCAATAGAGACCTTCTGAACAGGAGTTGCCGCCATCATAGCAATAACGATAAAGTAAATAATAGGGCCAATCGTGCAAAGAGTGGAGAAGAATCCACAAATGTTTCTCATCTTTCTATATTTCTTGGTAGAGGGAGTCATATTAATACCCCCTCGTTTCCAGTTTTGCCAGCAGTTCTGCGTTCTGTCTCGTCAGCTCCTCCAACTCTCTCATTACTCTTGCATACTGTTCCTTCATCTGTGCCATTTCATTGGAGTCGGTTATTCGTTTAATCTCCTCTTTCATTGTGCTGACTTGTGCGTAGAAGACATCCTGTGCCTCTTTCAGGTCTTTTTCGCTCTTGTGGGACAGCTCTCCGGTCATCTCTTTGACACGCGTTATGATTCGGACGAACATCACGATGCACGCAATAACGGCAGACAGAGCAGGAGCAAGAGCAGTTATATAGTTTAATACTAATTCATACATAATTTATACCTCCGGGATAGTAGTAGGGATTCCGCAAGTGCGGTAGAAATCAAGCCAGTCAGAAACACTCGGGAACATCTCTTCAAAGGTTGCGGTCAGGTAAGAGCCGAACAAGTCTTCGTTCACATTCCCGGAAACATACTGTAAGTCCATAGACTGGAGTTGTGCGATCTTGCTCAGGTCATATTCCAGTTTCTCGCCCGGGGAAGCCATAATATCGAAGAACTTCTTGAACTTCTCCACAAACTCTCTCGTCACATCGGTCTTCAGAATCTGATCAATATATGCGTATGAGTCAAGTTTGCCTCTCTGGTAGAGGTTCTTGTTCTGCGAGTTAATGCCTTTCAGGGTTTCCCAAGTCTCCGTCGTAGGCGCACCGTCAGGGTTCATTGCTGTGTTGTAGGTCATAATCGTGCCCTTCTGAATCTCGTCATCAGACATATTTCTGACCTTGTCCTGAATCTCCAGTCTCTTGCTCCAAGTAGGTCCGTACTCAAACACGGTCATCATCAGCTTCATTTTCCACTGTTGTGGATAATCTGACCTGATGTGGCTGGAAGCATATCTCGCCCATAACAGATAATAAAGGGTTGTCATTGTTCCGTTAGTCGCCATCTTCGTTACCTCCTGATGCCATCATTTGCTGTTGTCCGCTCGGTTCGTGGTCAGTGCTTCCTTCTCCGCCAATCTGACCGTCTCCGTTCTGGTCCTGTAAGCCCATCTCTTCTTCAGCAATCGTACAATCCCACCAGAGTTCGGGAGGGACGCCGAGAGGAGCAAGAACACCCATATTCACAATATCACAGAATCTCTGTCTCTGGTAGAGTCCGTCTTCCATAATCAGGGAAGTAGGGGAGGAGTTCATAGACTGTTCTGCTGCCAGCATATGTGCCTTCTTCTCAAAAATGCCTCCGTTGTCAATGCCGTAAGTGTTCAGACGAATGTTATCGAAGGACTGCATAGACAGAAGCATATCCTCCGCTCTCATCTGTCCGGAAGTAGACAAATCCTGCCATTCAAGCTGTCCGTTCATAGCAAGGAATCTCTTCCCGTTCAAAGCAGCCATCTGTGCGGTGTCCGAAGCCCTCTGTACGCTTGCCGCCTCGTCGTCTCCATTTACGCGTACTCCGGTAACCCCGGTAGAGTTCGAGAGCAAGGTATTCACATAGCAGGGAATATTGGACTCCATATCGATGATGCCTTCGTTCATCTCCTGACGAGGGATGATGTACTGAGACAGTTGCTGAGTATAGTCATAAAGGAGGACGCACTTGTTTTCGATGAACTCTTTCGGGTCAATATCGTCTCCCAGTCCTGATGGGATGTCATAAACAGGTTGTCTTAACTGCGTAGAGAGAATAACTCCGATTCGTCCGTTGTCTTTCTTCTCCTCGTCTTTTCCCATAAACGGAAGAGGTTTGATATGCTCATAGCGTCCGTACATATCGATAGAACCTTCAAGCGTATAGGGAAGGAAAACCCACTTGTTCAGTTCTTTGATGAAGAGGAGAGCGCCACGGCCACGGTAATAAAGAATTCGTTCAATTAGGTTCCCACTCAATTCAGGAGGAAGGTTATGCCATTTGAAACGGTTAACTGCCAATTGTTCATCGTTAATCCGGAGAATCTTCTTCCAGTAACTCTTCCAAGGAGTTGGATTGGTTGGGTCATAACCGGGAATCATCGTTCGTATCGTATCCCAGTCTGGTAATCTTGGTTCTGCCATCAGATTCCACCTCCACTTCCTGAAGCAAAGTCACCGTAAAGAGCATTGATCATCATATTTTTTGAAGCGTGAGCAAGCTGAATGTCAAATAATCTTTCTGCTTTTGCTCCCTTACGAATCTCTAATTTTTTCTTAAACTCTTCGTGTTCCTTCTTATCCATTGCTTTTTCGTATTCCTTTTGTCCTTCTACATCTGCTTTTGCTTCGGATTCTGTCCTCTGTTTCAATGCTTCATATTGATCGGCTATCTCTTTATTCTTCTTTTCAAGCTCCTCATTCTTGCTGCCGAGTTCCTTAATCAACTTCTGGTTCTTTCCAACCAGTTCATTATAGATTCCGACTCGTCCTGCAACAGTACCGTAAGCACCTGTAATGGCATTAGCTGCCTGTTGAAATCCTGCCATTAATTTTCTCCTTTCTCTATATAAAATCCCTGTTTCACTTCATCAGCAATCGCCGCAAGGTAATGTGAGTCATCTGAAATACCGTTGAGTCTGACGAACGAGCCTCTTATAAAGGTGCGTCCTTTAGTCTTTACATAGTCGTTGAATTTACCGTAACGGCTAATGTTGTAACTTTTTAGGGACAGATAGTTATCAAAGTTTGCTTTCTCCTTCTCGGTACAGTCATAAATTTCAAGATATGGAACAAGAGGTTGGTCTGCCAGAACACTTCCGAGCTTCGTAACGGTAGAAGGCATTGCTCTGATATTTCCGAGAGACATATCGTGTTGTTCAATCATAGCACTTCGCTGGTCTGCCCGGAGCTCCTTGTTTGCATAAATATCCATACCTCCACCGACAGCAGCTCCGACAGCTCCAACAACACCACCAACGACTGCTCCAACGCCTCCGCCAACCATAGAGCCTGCCATAGCACCTCCTGCGATACCGGAAACAGCACCTGTAGTAGCATTGGCAATGTCGCTGCGTAATGCCCACTTTTGTTGAAGATCCAGAGATTCAATCTGTCTATTGAACATTCCCTCATAGTTCTTGTTTTGAATCTGATAAGTCGTCCAAGCGTCTGATACCTGAGGAAGAGAGAAGTCGCCGGTACAAATCATTCCTCTTGCGTCCTGATAGTTTGAGCCATATAATCTACCGAAATCCGGTTCAACTTTAATGAACGGTTGATATGGTTTACAGGTCATGTTGAATCTGAATCCTGTTTTTGCACCATCAGCATATACCTGTTTAGCAGGAACAAACTCCCACACGCCGTTGCCGTTAGGAGACACTATTCTGGCGGTTTGTGTAACAGATTCCTTTTTAATATCTATAACAGTAAGCTCCAGTTTCTCGTTCGTCAAAGGCGTTCCCGTTCCTCCTGCTTGTTTATAAACAGTTCCGCTTGTATGAGGAGTTGTAGTGATCAATCCCATATATCCAGCTGTTTCTGTACCGCCTCCAGCAGCGTCCTTCAGGATAGACAGTTTGAACGTCGGAGTATATCCACTTTGATATCCACCGTCATAACCAATGTTAATTTGAGGACAGAAGGGAAGCACTTGTAAGTCGAGAAGAATGCCTGCCCCTGAGAACTGACGGCTAATCTCTCCAGCTAACCCGAGAGAGACTTCTGACAATTGAAGTATTCTGTTTGTAAGCGAGCTATCTTTGTACCAGCTGAATGTCGTGTACGGCATATAAAATATAGCATATGGGCAACCACTTGCGTATTTGATTGTACTTGGTATTGTTACTTGATAAAGCCCGCTTAATGTCTCGTACTTGATTGTGGTATCTTCCTGTGGCGCTTGAATGTATCCGACAATCCAAGGAGAAACCGTCTTGTCATACATCAGCGTCTGACTCTGTTTAATCTGGTTGAATGTAATAGGTTCACTGTTGTAGATAGCAGGGTCGGCTACATCACACCATCCACGCTCAATATAGCTTTCCTCGTTAGCCATAATCTTTGTGTACTCTTCTGCTATCGTATCTCTGTGAAGCGTTAATCGGTACTGCTGCCCTTGAAGCCTTTTCGCCTCAACAACAAACCAACGCTGGAGAACGGTAACGCCATCACAAACAACACAGTAGTCAGGAATAGCAGTAAGCCCGAGGTTGGAAGTAATAGTCGTATCGATGCCGTCATTGGGATTCCAGAGACTCATATTGGTAATTTGCCCGACAATGGTGGCGCCGGCAGAAGTATAGTTTCCAATTATGTAGTAAGACTCACCCTTGACAGTGCGGTTAAAATAGTTATTGAATTGGAGTAAATAGATTGTTTTTGCCATTCATTCTCCTCCTGTGAGAGAGGGGGCCCGAAGACCCCCTAAATTACAATAATTAGTTAGACTTAACAACAATCAGCGGATAGCCAAGCAGGTTTGCAGGCTCTGCATATGCCCAAGTCAGATAACGGTTGGTAGTCAGATTCTTCGGATTCCAGAACTCGGTACCGGTTTCGAAAGAAGACAGATACTTAATGCCATTCTTATGAATGATTTTACAAATAATCTTCTCGTCAGTAGTATATGCCGCAGCTCTGGTGGCGCAAGAAACAGTTTCTGTATATCCAGCTGCACGGAAGGCCGCAGAGGTGTAGGTTGCAAACTTATCTCCTGTTCTAGTAGCCGAAATTGGAGTGCCCTTAGGAAGCAGGTCCCCGGGGAAGACATGAGTGAGACTTGCACCGGCAACAGTTGTAGTGTACTCGCCATTAGAGTCTACCAGAATCAGATATTCCTTAAGGGAACGAACAGTGGTGCCATCAGCCGCAGTAACAGTTGATGCCGGAATGCCGCCAAAGTAATAAGAAGGCAGTGACTTTCCATTTTTGAGCAGATTGTCTTTATGGAAAATCGTAGGCAGGTCGGTAAACAGAATCTTGTTGTAGAAGTCCGCATTCCAGACAACATCGAAGTCCTCTTCATTAAATGCTTTCATGAATCCACGGTAGTTGAAAATACGAGAGGGGTCTTTCAGCTCAGTAAAGATGTCGCCAATCTTTTTAGCAATGGTCTGTGCCTGCAGTCTGTTCTGCGCTTCTGCATTTGCATCGGTAGGAAGGTCGATAGTAATGTTTAACTTCTGTCCGGCCTTAGCGGGCTGAGAAACAGTACCAACATAGGTATTAATAAGTTTCTGCTCAAATACCCGCTTCGTATCAGATACTTGTTTCTGAACAACAGATCTGAATTCATCGTACTTACTTGCATCCTGCCAAGCTCTCTTGCTGAGATACTCATCAGAATACAGACCAATCTGACGGAACTGGTCGACTACGATCTCTTCCTGTACAGGTTTTACAATTGCTTCAGGAGCAAGAACATTGGTATCGTTCGGGTCCCATACACGGGAAAAGAGAATGTCCATATCGGTATAAACAGACTTGTCATGATACATACCGCCATCAGCACGATATTTGTTGGCGAGACTGCCATCAAGAGCGTCAAGGTTGTCAGCGTAGACATACGCCAATCTAAGCATGTTATAGAGTCCATTATAGAACTCATTGGTGTTAAGATCACCGGAAAAAGGTTTTGCCATAATTAATAATTCTCCTTTATAAGTAATTATCTTGCACGTCTAAGTGCATTAATGCCCTGCGGGTCGTTTAGATGATTACCAAGATATGCCAGAGCAATATCATCGCAATCGTCTGACTGCGCAATAACAGACTCAAGCAATGAGTGAATTTTATCACAGCTGTTCATGATGTCTTGGCTATATTCACCTGTTGACGGAGCGAAAGCGGAGCGCTCTCCGTGATTGATGCAGTAATCATCTACATCCAACATACGCTGGAACATTTCAAGCGGACGCATACTTTTTGATGTGTCTGCAAGTGCTTTCAGATTAGCTTCATAATCTGCTTTCAATTCCGCCTCGGTCTTGGGGGCTGGTTTATCTTCACCGGAGAATGTCCCGTTGGCTACACTCCGAAAAAGGTCATTATATTTTTGCTGCCATTTATTGGCTTCCTCCTTTGGAACAAGGTTCTCCTTCATCTGAACCAGTACTTCCTCTGGAGACGGTGTAGTAACTTCATCATTCACAATTTGTTCATTTTCTGCCATTATAAATTCTCCTTAAATAAAATATTATGGAGTAAACTGAGGTCAGTCATATTACATAAACGGAGTGATTAAGTCCTCTGTGTTGAGATCCTCTTCGGATAATCCCCCAAACAGCAGATTTTTATGAACATAATATGAAGACACTGTTACGAGAATTGGAGACATGACTTAAAAC
>ERZ1463036.196-NODE-196-length-13934-cov-10.203185_pt1 | contig 13934 bp, 11 predicted proteins | sample MGYA00564485_ERZ1463036 | MGnify/ENA primary metagenome ERZ1463036 (study PRJEB39244, sample SAMEA3635127) | Helicobacter pylori | study: EMG produced TPA metagenomics assembly of PRJEB11511 data set (Assembly of a 5300-year-old Helicobacter pylori... | reverse complement strand
TAATTATTGACCCTATTTATATTATCTAATCATAAAAACAAACTCATATACCAATCTATTATATTTGTTCCACATAGAACGGTAATTAATGCACCTAATGATATGAACGGTCCATATGGTATCATCGAACTATAGTCTTTATTTTTAAGTCTGTTGTATATTATAGTGAAAGTTCCGTAGATTGCTCCTAAATACACACTTAAAAGTACTGTTAGTATTCCATACTTTATTCCTAAGAACAATCCTACCATACCAAAAAGCTTTATGTCTCCTCCACCCATTACTTCTTTTTTTACTATTAGTTCTATTATGTATATTAGTACTAATGTACCTCCTCCACAAATTAGCCCTCCTAATAAACTTTCTTTTAATCCTATACCTTGTATTAGCATATTAAAAACCAGAGCTCCTATACTACCAAATATTATTAATACATCTGGTATTATATAGTGATCTATATCTATGAAGGTTATTATTACTAGTAGTGATACTAGTAATAAGTAGTATAATGTTATTGTGTCTAAGCCATATACTTTATATACTAATACAAACAATATACCTGTTAGAAGTTCTACTAATGCATACCTTGGCGATATTTTTTGTTTGCAGTATCTGCATTTCCCACCTAGGAAAGTCCAGCTTAGTACAGGGATTAGATCTAGTGGCTTTAATCGTGTATTGCAATTGTAGCAATGTGATGGTGGATTAGATATTGATTGTTTATTTGGTATTCTGTATATACATACATTAAAGAAGCTACCAAAAATTATTCCAAAGATAAAAAATATACATATATAATACACTTCCATCTGCCAATTTATCTCCTTGCCTAATTTTTTTATTATATTATAAATAATTTACATCTCCTAAGTCACATTTTAATTCTAGTATCAAATCTATGTCATTCATTAAAGATTTTATTTTTTCTTCATCATTTTTACCGATGTTATCTATATTTTTAAATAATTCTATAGTTCTTATTTGAACATTAACCACTTTATCTATAATTTTATTAATATCCGATTTACTACTACTTGATTTTAATCCAACTATATCATCTTTAATACCTAGAATTTGAAATTGAATACTTGGAATGTACACTACGCGAACATCATTATATCTAAAAAATAATCCATATAGATAATTTTGATATATATCTAAATTTTGATTTATTTTATCTATATCATTGTGGATATTATTGATATGGTCATAATCATTGTTTATATGATTAATTACCAACATAGCTATATTTATGTATATTTTTGCCTTGACAGTGTATTTTATAGCTTGTTTTGAGTGACCATTAGTTATTTTCTCTATATCTTTTTGTATTAAGCTATCTATATTCGACAACATTTCTATAGAAGTTTCTTTATTAATTAAAATATTATCTAATTCTCTTTTAGCTTCAATTAAATTAGGATAATTGTTTTCTATATAAATGTTATCAATTGCCTCTTTTAGGTTTCTGTTTGCTTCTTCTATACAGTATAGTAAATATCCATTCGCCACTTGATTATTATTACTTCTACTTACTCCATTACTATCTAAATCTATTGAATTATTATATACATCAAAAGTATAGTAGTTCGATTTATCATATATATAATTAATTCTAACGCTATATATTTTATCTTTATAGCTAATATTCATAGGCAATTTATCTACATCAAACTCTTGTTTATCGATTAAATCTAGGGTTATTCCTGAATAATCTATTTTTGATACAGAAAAGTATTTTTTACCTTTTTTTGTATATACATTGATTATATAACTTGATTGCTCTCTATCTCTTTCATACTGGCTTTTAATGCTCTTATTTTTATATTCTTTAATTATATTATATTGATATTTAAAGTTATCTTTTTTATTTATCTCTTTCAATATAAACTCTTTTTTGTTATTTACTTCTTCTTGAGTATTTTCTTTAGTAATTTCTATATTTTGAACTACTTTATTATTTTCTTCTTTATATTCTAACTCTACAGATTCACAGTATTTTAATTCTTTACTTGTTAAATCCCTAACTCTATTCATGCCATTTTGTATATCTGAATTAGATGCTTGTTTGCTTGGTAATATTTGAATTTTATCAAATACCTTATATCCTATTCCTAATACTATCGTAATTAAAGCTACAGCTATTATAAGTTCAATTAAGGTTAGACCTTTATTATTTTTTATTTTCATATGTCTATTACCTTTCTTCACTCATACCTAATATTTTATAATTAATATCGTAATTTACATCTATAGGCTTTTGATTTTTATCTATAATTATATTTATGTTATTTATATAAATACTGCAGTTTATTTTAATCTTATTTTTTTTACTTTTATTTACAGTACTATTTAAAACTAAATTAAATTCTAAATCCCTATTTGGATTTATAGATAACCTTCCACTATCTATTTCTGCATCACTTATAAAATAATCGTTATTATCATCTGTAGTTCCTTTTAACTTAATTTTTGCTTTTATATCTTCTAAATTTACATATAGCTTTTCATCATTATTATTTGTATTATTTAGTCTTTTACTAAAATGTACAATTACATTATTTTTACTACTAAAACTTGTGTTTGTGTAATTGTTATCTATCACTAAGTTATTTAAAGCTACTTCTAAATTTTTTAAAGTATTTATAGACTCATTTAAAACAATCTCAGCATTATAATTATTACTATTATAATGTTGGTTATTAAGCATACTTATTCTATCATGTTCCTCTTGTAATAATTCAATAGACTCTGCCAACTCATTTTTTCGATGTCTAGGTATAGAAATTATTCTCTTAACTAGTCTATCAAAGTCTCTAATATAATAGGTATTATCTTTAAACTTTTCTCTTTGTAAATTATCCAATTGGTTATTGACTATATTTAACTTTTTTATTATAGATTTGACTTGGTCTTCCTCTTTACTATATCCTTCTATTTTTATATCTGATAAATTGTTAATAGTTGAATCTAATATAGAATCATTATATATATTCAGTACACCTTTACTTAATTTATATTGAATATAGTCACAAGTTATTTGACTAGCTTTTAATGTTCTTCTTGCATTTTGTACAGTTATTCTCGCTATTGATTCACTATCACTTGATAAATTATTTAAATCAGATTTACTTACTAAGTATCTAGATATAATAGAATTAAGTACATTATCTGCATTAACTTCTCCAATCATAACAACTATTTTATTTAGTTTTATAGATGCACTAGTTATATATTTTAACTTATACTGTTTATCTTTGCATGATTTTGCTTTATTTAAATCTAATTTTATCGCATCAATTATAGATGATTTACTACTAGATAAATTACTTGCCATCTTACTAAGATTTTCCCACTCATATTTTATATGCCTATCTGTATTTAGATTAGATATTTGACTAGGCATTTTATTTATATACTCAACTGACTTTTCTATAAGCTTTTCTAGAATGTTAATATCACTTTGATGATCGCTTTTATTTCCTATTATTTTTTCTATTGTTGTATCTAGGTTATCTGCATGAGAATCTGTTGGTGATATAAAATATTCATAATTATAATACACATTACTTTTGTTACTCTTATCTATTATAGTTCTTAGATACCAGCTCATTTCTTTCGCTATAATCATATTTTCTTGTATATACTCTTTTTGACTTGAAGTCAAATTATTGCTATCTCTAGATTTAGTTGACTGTTTTGATAAACTAGACTCTATATTTTTTAGTAATAAATCTACTCTATCAAGATAGTATATAGCTTTTCCTACTTCTGCTACAGTGTCAATAGAACTTATTTCATCTAATTTTCTTGTCAAATCATTAAGAGAATCTAGCGTATCTTTAAGCCCATTCTTATTGTTTATTATTGAACCTATTTCTTTGTTCTTCCAGTTATTTTGATTATTATTATTTTCAGCATTCATATTTCTTTTATTTATATGATTCATATTACCATTTATAATCCCTACCTCTTCAGTAAGCGTAAGTATATATCTTCCTATTCTATGAGCAATAGAATCATTAGGTATATAATTTGGTGTCTCAGTTTTGCTTAATTCATAATTAGGTGGATCAATTACTATATTAGATATAAATTCGCCTGTAGCACTTTCAATTCCACCTTGGGCTATATACATATATTTAATATCACCTTCAGTTTTTTTAGTCAATTTAGTCTGGGTTATTACATATCCATATAATACAGTCGTTATAATTCCAACTAACGCTAATAAGAATAGGGTGAATAAAAATGTGGAACCATTTTTATCTTTTAATTTATTTATCAATTAAATTCCCCCTTACTATTTAAACTTTTGTAAAATTTCTGTCTGAAGTTTTACTTCCCTCTTGCTAAAATCTGATTTAGATTTAACACCTACTTCTACACTATAAATATAATATTCTCTTTTTATTTGCTGTCTTTCTTTAATTTTTCCAAGCCATACTTTTACTTCATAGCTATCGTTTTTACCATGTTCTTTATAATATTTGGCACTTAATTTTTTGCTTTCATTATTGTTTTGTATTGATTTAATCTCATCTAATTTTATTTCTTTATCTCCTAAATTTAATTTTTCATCGCCATCTTTTATATCTCTTATTATGTACTCTATTTCACTTTGAGCTATATCCATAGCTTTTAAGTCTTTATCATTTTTAGTATTACTAATCTTTGTATTATCTATAGTCATAAAAAGACCTATAGAAATTGTAGCGATTAAAGCTATAGATATGATTACTTCTAATAAGGTTACCCCTTTATTATTTTTTAATTTAAAGTTCATATAACCTCCTCTAGAATGAATATGGTTAGTTAATAATTAACCCCTCCAACTAATCTAAGTGTATACTCATAATCAGAACACCTACTTAATACACTATCTCTTGATATTTTCCCTTCTCTATATAGATTTACTAACTCTTGGTCCATCGATTGCATACCTAACTTAGAGCTTGTCTGTATAATATTTTGTATTTGGTATGTTTTATTTTCTCTTATTAAATTTCTTATTGCTGGTGTAGCTATCATAACTTCTAATGCTGCAACCCTATTTCTTCCATCTATAGTTTTTATTAATTGTTGTGATATAATTCCTTCGCATACTGTTGATAATTGAGTTCTAATTTGTTGTTGTTGTTCTGATGGAAACATATCAACTATTCTATCTATTGTCTTAGCTGAACCTACTGTATGTAAAGTTGAGAAAACTAAATGTCCTGTTTCTGCAGCAGTTAAAGCTATTGAAACAGTTTCAGGATCTCTCATTTCTCCTACCAAAATAACATCTGGGTCTTGTCTAAGTGCTGCTCTTAGCGCTGCATTAAAGTTTTCTGTATCGCTACCTATTTCTCTCTGATTTACTATTCCTTTTTTATGATGATGAATGTATTCTATAGGATCTTCTAGCGTTATTATATGTTTTTCTTGGGTTGAATTTATTGTATCTATTAAACTAGCTAATGTTGTACTTTTACCACTTCCTGTTGGTCCTGTTACAAGTACTAATCCTTTATTTTTTTCTGCAAGAGTAGCTATAATATCAGGCAATCCCAATGTTTTAAATGATGGTATTTGAGATGTTATAGTCCTTACAGCTATTGCATATTTTCCTTTTTGTTTATATGCATTCACTCTAAATCTATCTCCACTTTCAAGAGATACAGATAAGTCCACATCTCCGTGTTCTTCTAGAATTTTAAATTTTTTATTTCCTGTTATTTCCCTGGCCATAATTTCGGTATCTTGCTCTGTTAAACTATCTTCATTTAATTTTACAAAGTTTCCTTTTATCCTAGCTATTGGAGGACTATCTACTGTTATATGTACATCTGATGCTCCTAATTCTACTGCCATTTCTAATAAACTAAATATATTCATAATTTTCTCCTCACATACTATAATTTTAATGTGCTGATATAGTAAATTTATATATAATCAAATTGCATCTTATAAAAGTTTAAGATGCAATTTAAGTGTTGTGTATTAAACTTTCTATCTTAATGTATCTTGGAATGGATTATACTTTCCTGATTTCCAGTCTTGAGGTTTATCTGTATCTAACTTAAGGATATCTTTTTCTGAGCTATAAACTAAAAACTGGATATTAGCTGAAATATTACCTCTAGCCTTAGAAGTCACTTCTACTTCAACAGTATTTGAAACATCTCCTACGCATTTAGGATCTGCATTTCTTCCTCCACTTTGGGCAGATGTTCCATATAGAACATCTCCTGGAACCATTTCTGGACAAGTTTTATCTATATGATACTTCCTATCGTCTCTAGTCCAATATACCTTTTTAGCTACTTCTTTTTTCTCTTCCGTTTTCTTAGCTGTCATACTATAATCCATAACTTGAGTAACATTTTCTTGTTCTTCTAGATAAGTTATCAATTCTCTTACTTTTCTATAGTCACCTTCTACATTTAAACTCATTGGTATTGCGTAAAAATCTGGATAATTGACTATATTTTTTATAGAGTAATCTATTAAGTTTATATCTAAACTTCTCATCCTTTTATCTAATCCTATAAGAAAAAGACCATCTTCCATATTATGACTTAAAGTTTTACTCTTTATCTTTGCCTCATTAGTCAATACATCTAATTTTTCTTGAAGCTCTGGCATTTCATCTAACTTTGCTTGATATCCTGAAAGTTGTTTTTGAGCATGATCAACTCTTAACTTACTTTCTCTATAGTCTAGATATTTAGGGTATATTCCAAAATACCCATAAACAACTACTCCTACTAATCCTACTAAAATCATTACTAATACTTTTGGACTAACATCACTATTTAATATATAGATATTAAATATATCTTTTACATCCATTTGCAGTATATTTTTTTTATCCTTGTCCATATCAGGCTTTATTTTATTTCTACTCATCTATAATCATACCATCCTTTACTTTGGCTGCAATACTGAAGCTATAAGTAGTTGCTTTCCCATCTTTTTCTGTACTCTTATTTTCAGTAACTCCTGAAAGCCTTATATCTTCAAAATACGGTAATTCATTAAGCTTGTATATAAATTGACCTACTTGAGTCGGTGAATCAGCTATCCCTGACATAGTTATAGTGTTTGGTATCTTATTGTATAATGCTTCTTCAGTTGGCTGTTTTGTTTCTTCATTATTTTTTTCACTTTTATCATTTTCCTTGCTTTCTCCATCAGTTGAGTAAGTTAAACTTAATTTTTCTAAAAAGACTTCATATGGCATACTTTTATCTATTGCTGTAAGTACCCCTCCCCATCTAGGTTCCTTTTTTATAATCATATCGTAAATTTTTATTTCATCTTCTTTAGATTTTATATCTTCTTCTATTTTATCTATCTTTTTATAATTAACTTCTATTTCATTTATTTCAGTCTCTAATTCACTTAATTTATCATTATTCAACATATCCATAACATCAAAACCTAGAATAGGTGTATATAATATTAATAGTATTACCGGAAGTATCTTTAATGCTTTTATAAACTTTTCTTTCTTTTGATTTTTAGCTTTTATATCATTTGGGAGTAAGTTCATTCTTAGATATGGAGATTTTGTTTCTTCTCTCATCATACATCCAATTATTTCTACTATCATATTGAGTTCATATTCTGAGATATCGCCTTTTATATCTGTGTAAATGTCATATAAGTTCTCTATTCCTGAAATAACATCACTTGTAAATAATCTTTTAAAATTTTGTGCTATTTCTTCATTGTGTGCATGATTACCTATAAGTAGTATATTGTCTACTATTTTACCGAAATTTCTTGAAGAATAGTAATTCATAAGACCATTTGCCTCACCTACTAACTTCATATAATCATCAGATTGAGAATTCTTAGACAATCGTACTGGAACATTGTCATGTATGTACAAAGAATCTTCTTTGTATATATCTATTGCTGTACTATATTCACTAGTATTGACTATCATCATGTCCGTATATTCTACTTCTTTTAAAACTCTAGAATAAGCAGCTTGTAGTATATCTATATACTCTAACTTTAAATTAAATTCTTCAAAAACTTTTAGGATTTCTTCAATTTCGTTGTTTTCTATACCAGCTAGTACAAGATCTAATAACTCCTGACCTTGCTCATCGACCTCTCTCATTACTTCATAAGAAAATACATATTGATCTCTATCTAGAGAAATTTGTTCATCAATTTCTATAGACATAAGACCATCTAAATCCTCAGGATTAACTTTTGGTATTTTGTTTGATTTAACTATTACATCTAAGGTATTTAAACATAACACAGCATTTTTAGTCTTATACGATATTCGACTTAGTGCCTCTCTAAGTAATTTATATTTATCACTATAATCTGGCTCTATGTCATTAACTGACATAAACAAAGTATCATTTATATTGAATTTATTTTTTTTATAAAACCCTTCTACTATGGATACAAAATTTCCATAGTATGATATATATAATTTTGCCATTAATTGATCTCTCCTTTTAAATTGCATCATAAATGCTTAGCATTGGCAGGAATACACCTATAACTAATATAGCTACCATTATTCCCACTAAAATAATCATTATAGGCTCTATCATAGAAACCATTCTATTTAAGTAAATTTCAGATTCATGTTCATAAAACTCAGACATTTGATTGCTTATATCTTCAAGCTGTCCTGTTTGCTCACCTATAGAAAGCATCTGTATAAGTACTGGATCAAAATACCCTATTTTTTCTAAATTATCTGCTATTGTTTCTCCTCTAATCACCCCTTCTTTTGCATCTTGTAATGACTTTTCTGCTATAGAGTTATTTAAACTCTCCTTTATATAGTCCAAACCTTGAAGTAGCGGAAAACCTGTCGATACAAATAGGTATAAAGCTTTAGAAAATCTCATAGATACTATTGCATTTATTCCTTTTCCTAAAAGAGGTATTTTACTAATTAAAACATCTTTGTTATATCTTCCAATAGGGGTTTTTATATATTGTTTTATCAATATAATAATAAGGAATACACTAATTAATACTAGATACCAATAGCTTTTCATAAATTTCCCAAATTTCATTATAAATTTACTTATTGGAGGCATTTGAGCTCCTACTTCTATTACTGATTCCATCATTTGTGGCATTATGAAACTTGTAAAAATAAATAACATTACGAAACTTAAAATTCCTACTATTACTGGGTATGTAGATGCATTTTTTATTTTTTGAGCAATTCTATACTCTCTTTCATAAAAAGTAGCCATGCTCTTTAAGACTTCTTCTAATGTTCCTGTTTCCTCTCCTGTGGCAACCATAGCTGAAAGTAGCTTAGGAAACTTAGATTTATCATCCAACATAGAATCAGCAATAGTAGATCCTGCTTTTATATCATTAATCATTCTAGCTATTTCTTCAGATAATAACTTATTTCTTGATCTTTTAGCTAAACTTTCAAGTCCCGTAATACTATTTATTCCTGATGCAATGATTATTCCATACTGTCTACAAAAGTGACTTATAGTATCTGATTTTAGCTTTTTATTTGAATCTTTTTTCTTAAATAAAGAACCACTTGTATGTTCCTTTATATCTAATATTCTTAATTTTTTCTCTTTAAGCTTCTTTCTTGCATCATTAAAATCATTAGCAGTAATAACTCCATTAATTTTCTTACCATTCAACATTATTGCTTTATATTTATAATTTTTCATATAATTACCTCTTATTGAGCTGAGAATGTTACCTTTAACATTTCTTCTATTGATGTCTCTCCTAATAATACCTTTTTAACTACATCATCTTGTAATACTTTCATACCATTTTCCTTAGCTTTTTGTAAAATTTCATCTTCTCTAGTATCTTTATTTATTAAATTTCTTATATCTCTATCTAACATAAGAAATTCATAAACACCCACTCTACCTTTATATCCTAAATTTGAACATTTCGGACATCCAACTGGTTTATAAATAGTTACACTTTCACTATTTTGAATACCTAAAGCTTTTTTTTCTCCAACTTCTGCTATGTAAGCTTGTTTACATTCTGGGCATAATCTCCTTACAAGCCTTTGTGAAACAACTCCTATTACAGAAGATGTTAGCAAGTACCCTGGTACATTCATATCTAAAAGCCTTGAAATAGCACCAACAGCTGTATTAGCATGTAGTGTACTTAATACTAAATGACCTGTTAAAGCTGCTCTTATAGCTATTTCTGCTGTATCGAAATCCCTTATTTCTCCAACCATTATAATATCTGGATCTTGACGCATAAATGCTCTTAATGCATTGCTAAAATCAAGCCCTGCTTTTATGTTTATTTGAGATTGATTTATACCATCTAAGTCATATTCTATAGGGTCTTCTATTGTTAATATATTTTTTTCTACACTGTTTAGTTGATTCAACATTGAATATAGTGTAGTTGTTTTACCACTTCCTGTTGGTCCTACAACTAATATAAGTCCATATGGTTTTTTTAAAAGTTCATCATATAACTTTATGTTATATTCATTTAACCCTAATTCAGATTTTCCAACAAGATAACTGGCTTTATCTAATACCCTCATAACTACTTTTTCTTCTCTACTAGTTGGCATAGTAGATACTCTGAAATCTATAGTTTTATTATCTATTGTCTGTATTATCCTTCCATCTTGTGGAAGTCTTTTTTCAGATATATTAAGACCTGACATTATCTTTATACGACTTACTACTGCTTTATATGGCTTTGCACTAGTTCTCATATACTCTCTTAATAAACCATCTACTCTAAATCTAATTCTCATATAATTGCAATCTTGCTCTATATGTATATCACTAGCTTTTACTCTTACGGCACTTTCTAATATACTATGAACAAGTCTAACTATAGGAGCTGCGTTTACGTCATCCTCTAAAGATAAATCATCCTTTGCAACTTCTATTTTTGATTGTACATAATCATTTATTGCTTTATTTAAATCTGCACTAGAATAGAACTTATCTATAGCATGATTTATTTCGCCTAAACTAGATATATAGGGTATAATGTCTTTTCCTGATAGACGACGTAAATCTTGCACAGCTACTCTATCTTGTGGATCTGACATAGCTACTAACAGCCTATTACCTTCTAAACTAAATGGAAATACTCCATATCTTTTGCATATATTCTCAGGTATTAACTTTGTTACTGCAAGGTCTACACTTACACTTCCTAAATTTATACTTTCTATATTAAGTAAATCTCTAAGTACTGTTGTTAAAATTTCAGCACTTATTAATCCTTGCTCTATTAAAATTTCCCCAATCCTCTTTCCTGTTCCTCTTTGTAGTAAAAGTGCCCTTTCTAATTGCTCATTGCTTATATATCCACTTTCTACTAATTTATCTCCTATTCTTACTTTTTGTGCCATATTTTTCACCTCTTAACCTATTATATCATTTTTATATAGTTAGATTTCATTGTTTATTTTTAGTAATTTTGTGCATTTTTGTGAGTATAAAAAGTTAAATATTAGTTAAAAAAAGAAGATAATTTAATTAGTTCCCTCTCTATATGCTATTATATTAAATCCTATTGGTCTGATAGTTTTAATCGTAAGATAACCTGCTATTTATTTTCTATTAACCCTATCCATATAGGAGTTAATCCATCATCTAATGTACCTTTTCCATCTGTATAGATTCTATTGTATCCTATATCATTTCCTAGCTTTTTAAGTTGAGACTCTGTTAATTGAGGATATTCATTCCCGCTCCTATCAAGAACTAAAAACAATTTAAATTCGTTATTTATTTCTTCAACAGATTTAGTCAATATTTTTCCATTACTATTTATGCATTCTCTTTCTTTATTATTGTTCCCTTCCATTTTAGATACAATCTTGTATACTCCACCTATTGATGTTTTATCAACGAATCCCTCAATATACTTGCCTATATAAGAATCTTTTACAGATTCTTCTCTTTCTATATTTGGTAACTCACCATTTTCTGCATAGTAAGATAAAACTGCACTTCTTATTGCATTGTAATCTGCTTCTACTTCACTTATTTTTGACTTATATATACTTTTAAATAATGCTGGTACTGCTACTACTGCTAATATTCCTATTATTGCTATTACTACTAGTAATTCTACTAATGTAAATCCTTTGTCTTTATGCAATTTTTTCAAGTATTCATACTCCTCTCATTTAAATTAATAAAAGCATTACTTTATAATTATAAAGTAATGCTTTTATTAATTTAATTTATTTATAATTATAAGATAGTTGTTATATAAGCTGACTAGTTCATATAGTTTTATTTAGATTGTCCAGATAGTTCTGTATTTCCATCTATAAGTTTTACCATAACTTGCTCTTTTTTGCTATCACTAGCTATCTTGTCCTTACCTAAATCTCTTACTAACTTGTCATATCCATCTTGACTTAATCCGTTTGTAGTTATTGAAAGAACTAAATCTTGTGGAGCCTCTCCACTAAATGTATACCCTTTTATATTTCCATCACCTGCAGTAGATTTACTATCTTTATCAGATTTATTAGCATTAAATGGATCTCCTATACCTTCTATTTCACTCGATAACTGATCCATATTTGTTGGATATTCTGAATGATCCGCATAATAAGACAATGCTGCACTTCTTATTGCACTTATATCTGATTCTAATTCTGCTACCTTACCTTTTTCTATATTTTTAAATAATGCGGGTACTGCTAATACTGCTAGTATTCCTATTATTGCTATTACCACTAGCAATTCTACTAATGTAAAACCTTTGTTATTTTTATTTTTGTTTAACATGCATTTTACCTCCTATTTTTTAATCAAAAAACGACTACAATCACTTTCATGAATATAGTCGTCGGTTGCGCTACTAACTCCATATACTCTAAGCGCCCAAATACAGAGTATACTTCTTCGTTACTATATAAATTATAGTACAAAATCTTACAATATGTCAATTTTTTACATATATTTACATTAATTTATAAAAAATATATAATGTATCTTTTATTTATATATTTTTTTTATGTATATTTCCATTTCATTACTCTTGAAATTATTTAAACTAAGATATACACTGTCATATCCTAGTTTTTTACTAGCTTCCAATTAGATAAAATTTCACAGGCTTTATTCTATGATATTTTTATTTATTTGGATGTTTTAGTACTTCCGCTTATCATTGTTATGATTATAGGATTTTCTTTTGATGTTATAGATAACCCTAAATCTTTTTCTAGCTTAGCTTTTCCTGAGTAATTTATTTTATCTAATGGAATTTCTAAATTTAATGCTTCTGGAACTTTTTCTTTTAAAGTGTATGTATCTCCAAATTGGAATCCTAAAATTCCATTTCACTTATGAAATCTGTTTTTGTTTTATCATCCTTGTTTATTGCAAAACTTTCTATTATTCCTGTTGGATACTTAGAATTATCTGCATAGTAAGATAATGATGCACTTCTTATTACACTTATATCTGATTCTAATTCTGCTACCTTACCTTTTTCTATATTCTTGAATAATGCTGGTACTGCTAGTATTCCTATTATTGATATTACTACTAGTAATTCTACTAGTGTAAACCCTTTATTATTATTGTTTTTCTTTTTTTTAACATTTGACGTCTACTTATATATCCTTAAGTATATACCATAAAATATTGTTCATTTTCTAATACTATCTCTTTTTTTTTAATAAAAATACTTTTATAATTTCTTGCACTTATTTTGTAATTTTAACTCATTTAATCTAACTTTCTACATTAGACTTTATTAAATGTTCTTCTACTACATTGCCGGAGATTGTTTATAAAAGAATATGTATAAAATTTTGTTATATATTTTTTTATATCCTGTTTTAATTGCGACAAAACAAAAGGATACCTATATAGCATAGGTATCCTTTATCTATTTTACTAGAATAACTTACTAACTGACTCGTTAGCAAATATTTTCTTTATAGCATCTCC
>ERZ1463036.195-NODE-195-length-13954-cov-8.636665_pt1 | contig 13954 bp, 16 predicted proteins | sample MGYA00564485_ERZ1463036 | MGnify/ENA primary metagenome ERZ1463036 (study PRJEB39244, sample SAMEA3635127) | Helicobacter pylori | study: EMG produced TPA metagenomics assembly of PRJEB11511 data set (Assembly of a 5300-year-old Helicobacter pylori... | reverse complement strand
CGTTTGCTCCTACCAGACATTAACATACCTGCAACAACGGCTATGGAGTCCTTAAATAGAAATGGAAGACTAATGGCTCTGCAAAGTGGTGCCAATGTAGTTATGCCTAATGTTACAGAAGGCGAATATAGGAAACTTTACGCACTGTACCCAGGTAAAATATGTACTGGGGATACTCCCGCTCATTGTCGTGGATGCATAACCGGTAAGGTTAATAGTATTGGAAGAACGATTTCAACTAATTATGGTTTTAGAGGAGATCAACCTAATAAGTAATTTTACAATGCAAAAAGAGCCCTAAGGCTCTTTTTTTAACGAAATGTTTTTTTAGCTTCTTTTATTGGTTTATTATTAACTGGTTCCCCTTCTGCATCAACAATTCCAGGCTTATTATGTTTTTTATTTAAATCATGCTGTATATTCATTTTTGTAGCTTTATTTGGCATTAAAAACTCCCCTTTCTAAGATTATATTATCCTAGAAAGATAGTTTTTATTCTATACTTTTAATATTTAAAATTTCAATATGTTAAATCATAAACTTCTGTACTATTTCATCTAATTTAGCTACAATCTTCTCAAGATTTTCAGCAGTGTTTGATATTTCTTCCATAGCACTGGTCTGCTCTTCCATAGATGCAGATATCTCCTCCGTTGAAGCGGCAGATTGTTCTGATATTGCTGACATTCCTTCTATAGATTGTAATACTCTATCTTTGTTTTTATCAACATTATTGATATTAGAACCCAATGTGTCAATTTGAGCGATCATATTAGTAATAGCTTCTTCTATGCTATTAAAAGATTTTTGAGATAGCATCATAGCCAAATTTGCTTCTTTATTAACACTTACCCCCTTATTTATGTTCATTGTTACTTTAGTGATTTCTCCTTGAATTTCACCAATCATATTTGTAATTTCATTAGTAGCTTCTGCGGTTTTTTCTGCAAGTTTCCTTACTTCCTCAGCTACTACTGCAAATCCTTTTCCAGCCTCCCCAGCTCTGGCTGCCTCAATAGCAGCATTTAACGCTAAAAGATTCGTTTGTTCTGCTACCGACTGTATAGTGATTATGATTTTCCCAATAGAATTTGATTTATTCTCGAGCAAAGATATATTTTCAACTACTTCTTCATTGGACTTGTTACTCTCCGTAAATCTTTCAGTAAGCACCTTCATAGATTGTAACCCTTCTGTATTTACTAATTTAGTTTCATTAGAATAATCTTTTAACAGTGCTGAACTATTTACGGCAGTATTAATTCCTTCTGCAAGATTTGACAATTCACTAGCACCACTTTGCGCATCTTGTACTTGATTTGTTGCACCCTTTGCTAGCTCCTCAATTGCTACAGATACCGCTTCTATAGATTGCACAGTTTCATCCGTAGCAACAGCCATGTCTTTTGAAGACTTAAAAACCTCCTGAGAATTTTCTTGCAAATTAATAGTTATCTCCCTCAATGAACTTCTTAAATCAACAACTGATTGTGCAATAACTCCTGTTTCATCTTTATATTTTAAAATTCTTTCATAATCCCTATCATATGTTAGATCAAGTTTTGCTGTTTTATCCAATAGTTTACTTATAATTAAAATAGGATTAGAAATCTTTTTGCTAAAATAAAATGCAACAATTACAGATAATGCAATAACTGCAACAGCTAAAATTGCAAAATTAATTACACTTCCGAAAAAATCTTTATTCAAAATAGTTTTTTCATTTCCAATAAATTTATCTATATCATCAACATAATTTCCTGTGCCAATAACCCACCCAAAATCTTTAAATTCCTTACTATATGATCTCTTTGGTAATGGTTTTTCTTCTCCGTCTTTAGGAAACCAATAATCTGTATACCCTCCTTCTTCTTTTAATCCATTTGCAATAATTTCTTTTATTAAGTATTTCCCTTTTACATCCTTTGCATCATATCTACTTTTACCCTCACTCTCCCCGCCAAGAAGTACCACATTTACTCCTTCAACAGTATCTATCCAAAAATAACCACCTTCACCATATTTCATCTCACGTGTTAAATCAGCTCCAAGTTTCTTCGCCTGATCTAAAGTCATCTCTCCACCTTGATATTTTTTACTAATGCCCTCGAGCATAGTTATAACATTTTCTACTTGATTTTTGATTTTTCCATCATAATCTGTCCTAACAGTCCTATCAATTGTTGTAATAGTATTCTTACTTGAGACTGACATTCTATACGTTGCCATTCCTCCAATCAATAATGCAGTTAATAATACAACTAAAACATTTAAAGCTATTATCTTAGTGCTTATTTTTTTCACTTAATACCACTCCATTCTCTTTAATTTTTTTTTCATTTGCACATGTTTTTTCATAATTGTAACGGTTACATTAATTATCGTAATTCTTTTGTAACTCTTTAGGTATATTATTTGCAACCTTGCGTTACCTTAAATCATCACCTGCGAAGATGCAACCGCTTCGTAGAATATGCATTAACAACTTCAGAATTGGTAAATGGAGTAATAGATGTAATTCTACAAAAAAAATGAAAAAGAACTGCTCAACTTAAATTAAGCAGTTCTTTTCCATCTTATAAGATACCCCATTAACGAATAAAGTTCATGAATATTTTTTCTTCTCTTTCTGGTGCTTTAATATTTTCTTTTCCATTTTCAACTAATTTCATAAGCCATGCCATATTCTTCCCAAGCACTCTCATAATTTGCACCCCTTCTTCATCTTGTAATGCCTCACCGGGGCTTGTACCGTGAATAACATTCCAATAATTTGAAGTTGGCATTAACATTTCCGAATAATTAATATAATTGTTTAGCTGATTAAAAGTTGGAATTCCTCCTGTTCTCCTTACAGCAACAACAGATGCACCAACCTTATGTCTTAGCATTCCCTCATTATTACCCGCAACATAGAAAGCTCTATCTATAAATGATTTCATAGTTCCTCCAATTGATGCGTAATGTACAGGAGAACCTAAAATTATTCCATCTGCTCCATTCATTTTTTGAATCCACTCGTTAACATCATCACCTGGAAGCACACATTTTTTATTTTTATTTTTTGCACATTGATTACAAGCAATACATCCTCTAATTGACTTGTTACCTACATGAATGATTTCCGTTTCTATTCCCTCTTTTTCAAGTTCATTTGCAACCATTTTTATTGCATGATAAGTATTTCCTTCTTTATTGGGACTACCATTAAAAGCTACAACTTTCATTTATGCTACCTCCTAATTTTATTCTCCGAATAAAATATTTCGTTATATCAATTTATATAAATTAACCTCTGACTGACTTTCTTGTAAATCTTCAAATTGGGGAACAATACTAGTGAAATGTTCTGAGTTATTATGACTCTTAATTACATCTTCATTTTCCCACTCTTCTATAAATGTTAATACATTACATTTGTTAGCGTCTTGATATAAATTGTACGATATATTTCCCTTTTCTTTTCTGCTTTCTTTTATAAGTTTTTCTGCTAAACCCTTGAATTCTTCTACTTTGGTTTGTTTAATTGAATTTTTTGCGACTATAGTAATCATTAAAATTTCCACACTCCTTAGCATTAAATTAAATACATTTCTACTTGAAAGTATACGCCATTAAAAAACATAGGACAAGTACGCACTTTTTTGTAAGGTAACTTACCAAAAGGTATGAATTGCTGCATTTCAGATGCTCTTCACCATATTTATTTCCATGTGAATTGATACTAAAACTCAAATAGTATATAATAATATTTATTTATTATATTTTCATTAGATTGATTTATATAAGGTGGGTGTAAAAATGATTAGCTATAATGGTAAGCAATACGTTTGTAATATAGATCTTGGAATGGAATTAATTAGAGGAAAATGGAAAGCTGTAATCTTATGCCATCTAAATGATGGTCCAAAGAGATTTTTAGAACTTCAAAGAATAACCTGCGGTGTTAGTCAAAAAGTTCTTAATGAAAAATTACAGGAACTTCAGAGGGATGGTTTAATAAAAAAAATTATTTACCCCAAAGTTCCACCTAAGGTAGAATTTCTACTGACAGAAATTAGGAAAGACCTTTTTCCAGCATTAGAAATGATACAAAATTGGTCAATTAAGTATTTTCCTAATACAAATTAATTGTTGTAATTTAAAAACTGTATGAAAATAGTATAGCCTCTTACATTACTAGGAAAGGCTATACTTTCTTTTAAATTCATCAATTAATTGTATAAAAAAGTATTGATTTCTACAGCCACCTAAAAAAAATGTATTCACTTTAGATATAAATGTTATTAACCATATTCTGTGCATGTCTGTTGTTTTATTGCTTTAATGAATTTTCAATAGCCTTTAAATATGCTTTGGAAGTTACTGTTGCCCCCGAAATAACATCTACATTAGTATTTTGTTTTTCTAGAACCTTACTTATCAGTGCTTCCGTAACCTCTGGTTTTGAGAAAAAAACATCCTTCACCACATCTATTTTAATAATTTTATGTTCTTTAATTGTTATATTCATCTCATTAGACCATCTTCCAGCATTATATTTCCCATTGTACATTCCATCACTTAATGATGACAAATCCACATCATTAACGACTAGATTGATACCCGATTTGAGTCCGCGAGTAATAAAAACCACTCCGACTATAGCAATTAAAAATAGGAGAATGGATATAGATACTGTGACTTTTAAAATTTTCTTCATTTAATCCCACCATCCCTCAACTTAAGCATTGTTTATTAACTGTGCAAATTTATTAATATTTTCCTGCGAAAGCGTTGATGTATCCTTATTAGTTTTACTAATCTTCTTAATAATAAATCTTTCAAGGACATTCATTTTTTTAAATATGAACTCTCCTCCGAAGTATTGTGTTGCAATTGCATCTGTTAACAATTCTTCGGGAAAAGAGGTGTGTATCTGTTTTTCTGCAATCTCATTTTCACTCATACAACAAATAAAAAATCCAAGTTTCTTCTTTTTTAATGCACTGATATTTTTTAAACAAAGCGCATTTACTTCCTTTTGAATTCTTCCCATGTAGATTGACCCGCCGATAATGATGTTATCAAACAAAATTATTTCCGGCATACTTTCCTTTTTTATATCTACAATTTTCACTTCACCATGTAACTTATCCTTTAAAAGATTGCTACATTTTTCTGTGCACCCATGTTTAGATGCATAAATAATAACTGTTTTCATACTTGCATCCCCCTTTATTTTAATAATCCATTAATAAGAATTTCAAAATGATGATTTATAAGTCTCTCTTTTTGTTGCTTAGTAATATTTTTTTCTAATATTAATCTAGAAACAAGCCCATGAGTCGATGTCCATATTATTTGTGCTGTAAGCTCAATATCCATTTTTCTGAAAATGTTTTTTTTGATCGCCAATTCTACTAACTTACAAAGCCCTTGTATACTTTTTCTTTCCTTTGAAATACCTTCCTGCAGCATATTTACTTTCTCTTGGATAGCTTCAATATCATTCATTAAAACAACCCTAAACTGCTGTGGATTTTCTAGCATAAGTTCAATATAAGACCTCATCCCATTTACTATTGTCTTATCTGGGTTTTCAGTATCTATAGGAATCTCACTTATAGTTTTTAATATGTTTCCATACCCTTCCCCTACAACAAACGATACTATTTCAGCCTTATCCTTAAAATAGTGATAAATAATACCTGGAGAATACTCAATCCTACTAGCAATCTTACGAATAGATAAATTTTCATAGCCTTCTTCCACTAATATATCATTTGTGGCATCTATTATTTTTTTTCTTATGATCTCTTTTTCTAATTGTCTTCTTTCTGTTATTCCCATAATCCCTCCAATAGTTAACGGTTTATTAATCACTGTAATTACATTGAACGTCGTTCAATGTAATTTTACCATTGTCTTGATTATAAGTAAATAGATTGAAACATATAATTTTTGCGTAATGACAATCCAAAGAGATTTCTAGAACTTCAACGAATAACTTACAGGGTCAGCCAAAAATAGCCTCTCCCATTATTAGGAAAGGCTATACTTTGTTTTAAATTCATTAACTAATTGTATAAAAAGCATTTATTTCTACAAAGAAGCTATCACATTATAAACTCCATCTTCATTATTGCTTTCTGCAATAAAGTTAGCGTGTTTTTTCACATCTTCTGGAGCATTCTTCATTGCATAACTATAATGTGCTGCTTTAAACATAGTCAAATCATTATAATAATCTCCAAAAACCATTGTGTTCTTTTGATTTATTTTAAATTTTTCTTGAATCATATTTATAGCCTTTCCTTTACTTATACCTTTGTTCATTATATCTATCCACTTGTCTCCAGATACAACAAATTCAAGCTTATCACTCAAATTCTCCTTTATATAATCCACTATAGGCGGTTTAACTCCATCAGTCATATAATAAGTAATCTTATATATCGGATTTTTTATTTCGCTAAAAGATTTTAATATTACCACAGGCACCTCAAAGGATGTAAAGTTATTCAACATATTTTCTGATGGATTTACTATATATGCCTCATTTTCTCCAGCTAAAAATAATTCCTCTCCTAGCTTTGGATTTAAATTCACCACAGACTCTATTTCTTCTTTATCAATACTGTTTTCATACAATGTCTTACCCTTGTTATTATACTTAACAAGAGCTCCATTATGGGCAATAAATATAATATCCGTATTGACCTTTTCAAAATTTTTGCTCAGTTGAGAGTAAAATCTGCCACTTGCTGCTGCAAATTTTATATCCTTCTCATTAAAGGCATGTATTAAGTCAAATATTTTTTCATTTATATTTCCATTGTCATTTAATAAGGTACCATCCATATCTGTTGCGATGAGTTTCACCATAAGTATTTCCTCCTTTGTAGGGACAGTTATCTATTAATTCTTTAATGGTAGGAATAAGCTATAAACGAACTAATGTCCGTTTATAGCTCATAAATATGCTTAATTTTTCATTAAAAGCGTATTTTTCTTATATCATTACTTTACATATATTGTTTGTGAATTCTACCGGATCATTAATCGGTAATCCTTCAATCAGTAGAGCCTGATTATATAATATATTAGTATATAAATCTAACTTAACTTTATCTTTTTCGAAAGACTCTTTAAGTACTTTAAACATATCATTATTTATATTTATTTCTAAAACCTTATCTGCCTTTATATTTTCATTATTAGGCATAGAATTTAATGTTTTTTCCATTTCTATTGTAAGGTCACCATCATTTGATAAACATACTGGGTAGTTCTTAAGTCTTTTTGATGCCCTAACATCCTTAACTCTACCTGCTAAAACACTTTTCATATGTTCAAATAATTCTTTATTGTCTTTTTCATCAGTGCTAGATGGATTTTCTTTTTCATCTACTTCTATACCTAAGTCACCACTTGATACAGATTTAAATTCCTTTTTTTTGTACTTCATTATCATTTTCACAGCAAATTCGTCTACCTCATCCGTGAAATATAAAATTTCGAATCCTTTGTCTGATACCATTTCAATTTGTGGTAATTTTTCAATTCGCGCGTTTGATTCTCCTGAAGCATAATAAATATATTTTTGATCTTCTGGCATTCTAGAAACATATTCATCTAAAGTAACATTCTTTTTCTCCTTTGATGAATAAAACAACAATAAATCTTGCAAAACATCTTTATTACTTCCGAAATCGCTATAAATACCATACTTTAATTGTCTTCCGAAAGATTTGTAGAATTCTTCATACTCTTCTCTTTCATTTTTAAGTAAACTATCTAACTCATTTTTAATTTTAGTTTTAATGTTTTTAGCTATAAGTTTAAGTTGTCTATCATGTTGCAGTACTTCTCTAGATATGTTAAGTGACAAGTCTTCTGAATCAACTATTCCTTTTACAAAACTAAAATAGTCAGGCAATAAATCTGCACACTTATCCATAATTAAAACGCCACTTGAATATAATTCTAAGCCTTTTTCATATTCTTTTGTATAGAAATCATAAGGTGTTTTTTCTGGAATATATAAAATTGAATTATAACTTATAACACCATCAACACTAATATGGATATGCCTTGCTGGTTTGTCAAATCCATAGTGCTTTTCAGCGTAAAAATTGTTATAATCTTCATCAGTAAGTTCACTTTTATTTTTTCTCCATATAGGAACCATACTATTTACAGTCTTTTCCTCTGTATAGTCCTCGTACTCTGTTTCACTACCTTCTTTAGGTCTTGATTCAGTTACATTCATTTTAATTGGGTATCTAATAAAATCAGAGTATTTCTTTATAATAGATTTTAATCCGTTTTCATCAAGAAATTCATCAAAGTTATCATCTTCTGTATTCTCTTTTATTTTAAGTGTAATTTCTGTTCCAACAGTATCTTTTACGCAAGGTTCTATGGTATAACCTTCTGCACCAGTAGATTCCCACTTGTGTGCTTCATCACTACCAAAAACTTTACTTATAACAGTAATATTATCTGCTACCATAAATGCAGAATAAAATCCCACTCCAAATTGTCCAATTATGTCATACCCATCTTTTATCTCATTTTCTTTTTTAAATGCTAAAGAGCCACTTTTAGCTATAACTCCTAGGTTATCACTAAGTTCAGCTTCTGTCATTCCAATTCCTGTATCAGAAATCTTTATTGTTCTAGCTTCCTTATCACTGGCTATTGTAATATAGTAATTACCTTTATCAAAATTCAATGAATCATCCGCTAATGTCTTATAATAAATTTTATCAATAGCATCACTAGCATTAGAGATAAGTTCTCTTAAAAAAATATCCCTATGAGTATATATTGAATTTACCATCATATCCAGAATTCTCTTAGACTCCGTTTTAAACTGCTTTTTTTCCAATTAAAATTTCCCCTTTCGTACCAATTCTTCTTATTTTTTATTTTGTTAGCACTCTATGTTATCGAGTGCTAATGTTAGTTATAAACTACACCTTTTTTTATAATTTGTCAACGTACATAATATATTTTTATACATGTTAGTTTATTATCTAAAGTGCCGAATCTAGTATTCTGCTCACTTGTAGTTATAATAGTGGTATAAGTAAGTCTTTCTCTAAGATATGATTAATTAGCCAATCATTTAAAAAAGCCAATATTCCCATTATAGCTTCATCTTGATTTTTATCAATTTCATTTAAATTTACTTCCTCTATTTTTTTAATAAAAAATGCATGGTCGATTTTCTGGGTAAATAATCTTTTATAATTTATGCTCATCATATATTCTTCTTCATCGTTAAAATGATAAATTGTATACTCTTTTAATTCTTCAATTACTCCAACTATTTTATCGTATTTATCCGTATCATATTTATCTATCAGTAACTGATAAGCTCTCTCTCCTATTTCAAAAAGTTTTTCATGCTCTACATCGATATGCTCAATACCTGTTTTATATTTTTCTTTCATCTCAAACATTTATTAATTTCCTCCTAATTTGACTCTCCATTTTAAATATAGATAATTTGTTGTTTTGAATTTAACCTTATCTATCTATATTACTTTATTTGAATTCATTTCACAATAATAATTTCCATATTACTCAATGTTAAACGATAAAATACCTGGTGACAATTATTGTTCAACAGCTTTCATTCTGTGTTAAGTTATTTGATTAGCAACATCTCATTTATATATATTTCCATAATTTTATTCACTACATCATAAATATTACTAATATTCATAACCTCATAGTCACAATATTTTTCGTACAAGTGACCTCTCTCCTCAAACAATCTATAAAGCTTAGATGGATCCTTTGCTAGTAAGGGGCGAGTTTCAACATCTATATCCGCTACTATATTTTCAATAGGACGGTTTATGTAAATTATAATGCCATTTTTCTTTAGATTCAAAATATTTTCATGTCTTTTAATCACTCCACCACCAGTTGAAATAATTGCATGAATTTTTTTAGATAATTTCTCAACTGCTATAGATTCTATGTCTCTAAATCCAGCCTCACCATTTTTAAATATTTCAGTAATCGTAAGATTTGTACTAGCTTCAATATATTCATCTATGTCTATAAATGCTATTTCTATCTTTTCTGCGATTATTTCTCCAATAACACTTTTACCACAACCGGGCATCCCAATTAAAACTATATTTTTCATCTTTTAATTTTCTACTCCCTTTTCTAGTTCATCATAAATTTCATCAATTATAATCTTTGGGATTTTAATATCATTCCAGATTTCCTGAGCAGCAATTGCCTGGCCAACTAGCATATAAAGACCATTAACTGCTTTTAGACCTGTCTCCTTCGCATACTTTAGAAATAGAGTTTTCTTAGGATTGTAGATCATATCTACAGCGCTTCCAAATTTACCGATATATTTCTTTTCAATTGGAGAATTGTCCAAATTAGGATACATTCCAAGCGGTGTACAGTTTACCACTATATCTGACTCCTTAAGTCCCTGAATTTCATTATAAGAAATCAATTTACAATCATTAAATTTACTGTTTTCTTTAAGCCTTGAGATATCTCTTGTAACTACGGTAATTTCAGTTATTCCCTTGTTTAATAAATATGCAGCCATAGTAACTGCTGCTCCACCATTGCCAAGTATTGTTGCTTTTTTATTTTTCACTTCAATAGCATACTTATTGAAAAGCATTTCAATTCCAAAGTAATCTGTATTGTATCCAATAGTTTTATTTTCCTCAAACTTTAGTGTGTTTACAGCTCCTATCGCTTTTGCTTCTATGCTAACCTCGTCAAGGAATTCCATAACTTTAATTTTATAAGGAATAGTTACATTAATACCTCTTGGTTTAATAACATTAAACCCGGCCATTGCTGCTTTAAGATCTTTGCTTTTAAATTCGAAGAGATGATAATAACCCTTCATATTCAATTTATTAAATACCATTGAATGTATTTGTGGAGAAACACTATGTGTTAGTTTTTCTCCAAGTAAACCATATAACTCTGACATAACTCTCCCTCATTTCTTAAATAAAACTTACTAACATAATTTATTCAATATCAATCATTGCACTTTTATAATTGCCCAATATCTTAAAATAACGACTATTCTTTTTAATTAACTCAATTGAAGATATAATTTTATCTTCATCTATATTTCCCTGGAAATCTATGTAAAAGAAATATTCCCATGGCTTATCCTTTATTGGTCTAGATTCAATTTTCAAAAGATTTATATCGTTTTCTGCAAAATGCTTTAAAACATGATAGAGTGAACCCGCCTTGTGGGTAGTAGATAACACTAAGCTTGTTTTATTGCTTTCGCTAGTTGATTCCATCTCTTTGCCAATAACAACAAACCTAGTCATATTTGTTGCATTTGAATTTACATTTTTCTGCAAAATCTCAAGATTGTATATTTCTGCTGCCTTAGTGCTAGCTATGGCTGCCAATGTTTTGTCCTGTCTATTCTTAACTAACTGCGCACTTTTTGCAGTACTGTTATAAGGAACTAACCTCCACTGCTTGTAGCCTTTTAAAAATTCCATGCTTTGCTCTAATCCCTGCGGGTGAGAATAAACCTCTTTGATATCATCTAAGGTTGAGCCTTTAATCCCCATTAAGTTTTGACTTATTTTAAGATATTTTTCTCCTGTTATATAAAAATTATATTTATTTAGAAGGTCATAAACCTCAGATATTGCCCCTGTAGAGGAATTTTCTATAGGGATAACACCATAATTTATTTTCCCATATTTCAATTGCATAAATATATCTTCAAACTCGCTTATTGCTTTTGCGTCCACATTTTTACCGAAATATCCCTTTAAAGCTTGTTCGCTAAAGGAACCTGTTACGCCATAAAAACCAACGGTTAGCTTTTTATCAGTAGCCAAAGCCGCATCACTGTTTAAATTTTTGTTTTGAAACCCTCTGCTTATTTCCATAATGGATTTAAAGAATTCTTCTACCTCTAAAAATAAATTTTTATTTTTAACTAATTCTAAATTTTTCTTTACAACTATTTCTTCTCTAGCCTTATTTAAAACCTCCATATGATTATTTTTTTTATATTCAGCTACCTTTAAAACTATTTCCATACGCTTTTCAAATAGTGAAACAAGACTAGAATCAATTTTATCAATTTCATTTCTTAAGTTATCTATATCAATATTATCCAATTTGCTCATTAAAACACCTCCCTTTCAAATATCATTAAATAAACTCTAAAATACTCATTGCAGCGCAAGCCTCAATTACTGGTAGCGCTCTTAAAACTATGCAAGGGTCATGCCTTCCTGTAACAGATACTTCTGAATTTTCACAAGTCACCATATCAATGGTATCTTGGGTTTTTGCAATAGAAGGTGTTGGTTTCATAGCTACCCTAAAAACTATCGGCATTCCATTAGAAATACCACCATTAATTCCACCATTATTGTTAGTTTTCGTCGCTGTGCTCCCATTTTTTATGTAAAAAGCATCATTTGCTACGCTTCCTCGAAGTTTTGTTATTTCAAATCCAATGCCAAATTCTACACCCTTAACTGCTGGCACAGAAAATAGTAATTGTGCTAAATTGCTCTCTATAGAATCAAAGAATGGTTCCCCCAGTCCACAAGGCACATTTAATATAGTAGCTTCAATTATACCTCCAACCGAATCTGTTTCTTCCTTTGCCTTTAATATAATATTCTTCATTTCTTTTCCCTTTGAATCATCAAGTACAGGGAAATCTTTCTTTAGAATATCTGCTAATATATGTTTATTTAAATTAACTCCATCAAAATAACTATCGAACACATTTCCAATACTTAAAACGTGACTTCCTATTTCAATTCCTTTATCAAAAAGTATCTGTTTTGCTAACGCCCCTGCAAAAACAAGTGGTGCTGTAATTCTTCCTGAGAAATGGCCGCCACCTCTATAATCGTTAAAGCCTGAATATTTAACCTTTCCTGTGAAATCCGCATGACCCGGTCTTGCTAAATCCTTTAACTTATCGTAATCCTTCGAATTTTGATTTTCATTAAAAATAACGCTGCAAAGAGGTGTCCCTGTGGTATATCCATTAAAATATCCACTTAGTATTTCAAATTTATCTCCTTCTTTTCTTTTAGTTGAAAATTCATCGCGTCCTGGAGCGCGTCTTTGCATTTCACTATTAATAAAATCCATATCAAGCTTTATACCTGGTGGTAATCCATCAATAATTATTCCTATCCCTTTTCCATGAGATTCTCCAAAGATAGAATACTTTACTTTTTCACCCCATTGTCCGCTCATTAACTTTTCCTCCTAACCTCTTAAAATCTTCATAAAATTCTGGATAGGATTTTTTCACTGCCCCACTATCTTCGATTGTGAGATTCTTCGTGCATCTAATTGAAGCAATTGCCATAGCCATAGCTATTCTATGATCATTCCAACTGCTTACAATTCCACCCTTAAGCCATGGTTTACCATGAATTAGAAGTGAATCCTCTCTTTCAATAACTTCTGCTCCAATTTTATTTAGCTCTGTTGCTATAGCTTTTAATCTATCTGATTCTTTTATTCTAACTCTAGCAGCATTAATAATCTCTGTTGTTCCATCGCTTAAAGCACCGAGCACCGCAACTATTGGTACAAGGTCAGGACATTGGGATGCATCAATAATGGTTCCTTTTAAATCTGATTTCGAAGCCCTTATAATACCATCTTCAATAGTAATCTTTCCGCCCATATTTTTAATTATGTCCAATATTACTCTGTCCCCTTGAAGTGATTCCATATTTAAATCAATGCATTCAATTTCTCCACCTAAAACACCAGCAGCAAGGTAAAATGCAGCTTGAGAAAAATCGCCTTCAACCCTATAATCTCTTTTCACGAAATGTTGATTGCCTTTTATTTTAAATTCCTTATAATTATTATTCTCTACCTTTATCCCAAATTTAGAAAGCACATCTAGGGTTAAATCTATGTAAGATCGGAAGAGCGTCGT
>ERZ1463036.194-NODE-194-length-13966-cov-14.287470_pt1 | contig 13966 bp, 19 predicted proteins | sample MGYA00564485_ERZ1463036 | MGnify/ENA primary metagenome ERZ1463036 (study PRJEB39244, sample SAMEA3635127) | Helicobacter pylori | study: EMG produced TPA metagenomics assembly of PRJEB11511 data set (Assembly of a 5300-year-old Helicobacter pylori... | reverse complement strand
CTGGCGTCCTCGACTGGTGGACAAGTGTGCGTGCACGGTAAACAGTGACGTTATACAAAATTTCGATAATGGGTATACGAAAATATTATACCAGATTGCATAATGAAAGCCGGGATTGTTCCCGGCTCTCATATCTCTGTTAAGTATCAGTAGGTCCTTTGATTTTCTTAGGCAGAACGTTGCAAGGCATGCCTGCGTATCTTTGTGCTTCGATGCCAAAGATTTCCATGAAAGTTATGTTAGTACCCCATGCACCAACGAACGCAAACTTTGCATTGTCGTTTGTGATAGCGTATGTAACAATCTGTTCTTCTTGGTCAATTTGACCATCCAGAATGTCAACGCCATTGATAGTGCTTTTGGAAAGCCACGTGGTAACATTGCTCATATTGAACGATTGAACATCGTTGACGGTTGCGTTGATCGTATTGAAACTCCCATCGAATAGCACAATCTCATGCCGCACGTTAGTGCCAGACACGAATAGCCCGAATGCTTTAGACTTGCTCAAATCGATAAAACGCCCGATCACGCCGCCACCGCTGGCAGTCAATCCAGCTTCTGAAAAACTACCGGGAATAATAGTAGGATTTGTTAAATCCATTCCCGGATAGTACGTATCAATCACATCATCCAGAATGCAGTTGTTTACAACAGCGGCTTTTCTCTTATCGTAATTCCAGATCATAAACGGAATACGATAACTGGAACTGTGCAGAAGATTAGGTGCTGCCATATTGTATGCGAGTGCTTCGGGCTTTTCGTATAGGGTATCGTCAAATCCATACAAGGGGAAGAAGCTGTTACTTCTGGCGTTTGTTCCGCGCGTTCGCACATAAAAATTATTGCTTGCAGGCTTCCCGCTACTTTCACAACGAACATTTTCAAACTTGTTAAACCACGCATTTTCAAGCACAACAGGAATTCCTCTGCATTGCAGGCAAGGCTTGATAAATACGTTGTCATTGCAGACATGCTCACTGTTGTTTGTCCAAATCCGAATGCCAATGCACTTAGCAGCATTTGGATTCAGTGTTGTTTCGCTAATGTTTGCATTCATAAACAGGTTTTCGTTGCACCATCCTCCATCTTTAGCCATAATATCAAGCTCAACAGCGCAATCTGTAATATCCTCGATTGTGAATGTATTATACGCGCATCCCGTCCCGTCAGGTTGTTCCGAACTCTCGATAGAAATACCGGTATTGCAATACCGTGCGCTGAGTGTGAAAACAGATTCCTGACAGTGATCGATCTTGATACCCTTAAACGGTAGCTCACCCTGATTATAATCGGCCCAGCCGGGGAAAGTATAACTGCCGTTGAAAGTAGATCCGCGCACGTGTGCTGTATACTCACCCTTACGGCTATCTCGGATAATGAGTGCAGGCTTATCCGTGAACGTTGGAAGCAGAACACCCTCTACATGGAAATGTTTAAGTGAGGATCCATCAACTGTAATAGTGTTGGAGATAGCATAGCTTCCAAAGTTTCCGGAGATTCCAACGCCCTTAGAAACTGCCTTGGCGATGCATGCGGTGATAGCGGCAGTATCATCCGCGACACCATCACCAACAGCGCCGAACGCTTTGAAATTGATGAATGTCCCAGATTTAGAGATCTTCTCCTCAAGTGCTGTGTCCGCTTTCTCTCTGTTCGTGATCTCGTCCTGCAATTCGCCTGAAAGTGTATTCACTTCATTTGTGATCGTATCGCCCAGCGTCACAAAGAGATCGTGCACGTTGGTTTTCTTGCAGTTTCCGCCGTCAACGTACTTGTCACCGGCTGTTATATCTTTTGTAATCAGCAGCAGATCATTTTCCAACCACACCCAGTCACCGGCCTTGTGGTCAACACTGGCCGTGGTACTGTGCTGCTCGTCATACGGAGTGATAGCGGACCGAACGCTATCCCACAGCGCGGAGAAGTTGCCGATCTTCGTCCAGTATTCCTCACGATCCAGAGATACACCAGCCGGAACAGGCTGCACACTCAAGTATGCATTGCCGCTACTATCCAGAACAACGGTGTTCGTCTCATACTGGCTCGTGATATCCCAAATGATTGGATTCGCGTACTTCACAGAGTTGATCGCGACAAAGTTCGTGATCTCCGTCTCAAGCTCTTTCAGCTCGTGAAGGATCCAGTCAAGATTTAATTCGTGGAAATTCGCATAAGGGAAATTCTCAAACAGACCCATATTAGCCCTCCTTAATAAATTTGCAGGCAAAAGCGATTTTTAAAGCTGGTGATAATCACATCAATGATATTATACAGCGAAACTTCTCGTTCGCTTGCAATCATCTGCTGAGTGGTAGTCACGCCGATATTGCCATGGGCGCGGCCTGACCTCACCAAATCGCGCTTTTCCGTTTCGTTGGTGGTGGTGTCAGCTGCTGTTTTCACTTTCACATTTCCCTGCTCGTGCTGCTCTGTGTCGCTGCTGCCGTTCTGCGTGTTCGTGTCCTTCTCCGTTGGCGTGAACTCCGTCTCATTGTAAGCACTCACATACTTCTGCCCGGTATCGCTGGCCGTGGTTGTTCCGTTGGTGTTGGTGCTGCCGGTGCTGTCCGTGGTGCTGTTGCCGGTGGTTTCAGCATCCACGCTGCGCGCGCTGTTCTCGCCCTCCGTCCATTCCTCTGTCCGGTCATAGTTTTCGATAGGGTTATAGTCCAGCTGCGTAGTTTTATAGAGCCTCGTCCAGATCGGCAGCTCTTTCTGGCTCCACCGGCCAATCATTGCTTGCATGAAAACGGCATCCGGATAGATCACTTCCAATTCAGCCGTTTCCGCAAGCAAGTTATCCTTCACCAGATCCGCGTCCAGCCCATCCGGAAGAACCAGCTCGCCCAAAATACCGGGGTTAATCCTCGACAGACCCAACAGGCTTACTGTTGCCGACATTATTCACACCTCCTTCAAACGCTTCCGGAAATCTCCAATCAACGGAGATATCCAACCCAAACATTTCGTTGGTGGCTGTAATGCTCTCTTTGAGTTCTTCCAGCCACATGGCACATTTGCTCTGCGTCTCGATGTTGTTTGCGTTGACTTCATCGGTTACCAGCCGTTCGCGCTTGTCCGTGTTGGCGTTGGGAATTCCAATATCCGTATCGAACATTGCTTCAATTTTTCGCATGTCGCTGAGAATATCGGAGCTAATATAGACGTTCTTTAGATTCTGCTCGAACGCTTCCCATGCCTTGCTGCCATCATCACGGTAAAGGCTCTTGTCAATTACGGCGCACACTTCGCCGCTTGCAATGCGATCATACAGCTTCTTGAATGTTTCCGCTGCCGTCTTGTTACCAGCGGCGAACACATACGCAAGATGTGTGTTCATAAGGTTCATGCCGACAGATTCCGCGCACAAAGCCAGCATATCGGCATAGTATCCAACGATATCCATAATGCTGCCGTAATCCGGCTGTAAACGAATGATCGTGCACTGACTGCCGATGCGCGGTTGAAGATTGCCGCGCAACAGGGGATTTGTGATAATTGCGTTAGTTGGCTGATAGAACACATTGTATCCGGTCAGCGTGCAGCCCTGCGGAATAACGCCGAACTTCGATGTGTTTACCACTGCTAAATAGCCCCAGCAGTACAACACATATAGAAAATAGTTCTTGCTCCAATGTTCCGGCAATTTCCATTTGTACAATGACATAGCCTTTTGCAGCAGGTATCGCCGGAAGTATTGGGAAAGTGCAGTGTTCCGACAATGCACGGTGGACGGACTTACAGCGGCGTTTGCAACGTTGATATAATCATAGCTGGCCGGAATGCCGTTACCAATCATGCAATCATCTCCTTTCTTTGAGTTTGAATAGCAGCCAGATAGGTATCTGCTTCGCAGGCGGGTGTCCTGCAAGATACTCATACCAGTATTCAGCTTGTCGGCTTCGCGCTGGCTGCGGCTTTACCTCTGGCCGCTCATAATTATAAAGGAATGCCTGCGCGAGATATGCAGGCGGCTTCTCGCTGGTGGTGAACTCTTGAAATGTCATTGGATACAGTTTAGTGCTAATCCACTGCTTGTGATTTTCCAGCTCGTACTGTATCCGCTCCATTTCTTTCTGGCCGTTGTCCTGCCAACCATCACCAGCCCATTCCGAATAATGCGTGTACGGTGTCCACTGCACCAAACCATAGCCGCCCGCGAACGGATCCAGATTTTCCCATATTCCCGGATTCAGCGTGCTTTCCGTCTGCATGTTTCCAAACATGGCCGCGATAGCGTTCACCGTCCAGCCTTGCTCAGTGAAGAACGCATACATGATATCTGCGTTGTTTTGCATTTCCGTCATAGACAGGTAGCGGTTTCCAGTGATCCATGGCATAGCAGCTCACCTCATTCATAGAAATAGCCGGATGCAAGATAGCTTTTGACCATCCGATTTTCTTCGCTCGTTCCAGAGAGTGAGAGATCAGGATCTGCAATCACCTGATATCCGGGCATCGTGGACAGCTTGACCTTTTTACAGTAGGGCCGTCCGCGATCCTCGTTATCATCAGATACCACCGGAAGAAACTTTGCGTACAGCGTGGGCGCGCTTGTGAAGTTGGCAACAGTGCCATTACTGCCGCTGGTGGCGAAATCCGGCATAGACGCGTTGACCATATCACCGATCATATTCGCGCCTGCTGTGATTGCCCCAACGGGATTGAACCAGTTTTTAGCAACGTTGGCAGCTCCATTCACGGCGGTTAGTGCCATATTCAAATAGTTCTGGCCGATCTGCGCGATCTGCACGGGGACACCATACTGTCCACGCCGGACCGCAATAGCATAGTCTTTCAGCCCAGCTTTGAGATACATATCTGCAATGCCGGTTGTGTAGTCCACCGTGTAAGACATGTTAAGCGCTTCTTCGTTGATGATCGCCGTGGTATCAATGGGAATTACACCCCAAACACGGCTGTCCAGCGTATACTGCGAGAATGGCGCAGCGTTAAGATACTTCCCTCGTGCAGCTGCCTGCGGATGTTTCGGAATTGTGATGATTGCAGCAGACGGAAGCACACCGGATGTTTTCAGCTTCGCTGCATTTACCGGCACTTCCCACCAACCGAACGGGATAGAAGTCACCTTTGTACCAGCTGGCGCGGTGTCCGGATACCACATCACGCCGGTGATATACTGCATAGGATTAAATAGGACTTTGAGAAGATCCGCGGAGATCTCATCAATCTGACCCGTCCATGACACATCACCCATCAGATAGGCCATGAATGCCCGGAACTGTACATCGCTGAACACATAATATGCAACGGCGCCGATCGCGTCAGCGCTGTTATTCACAATGCCTACAACATAGGATCCGCCAGAGATCGCCGTTACCGTGGGCCATGTAGATGCTGCTTCCGCGCTTAAAGTGGCATCGCCTTTAGCCGGGTATAGTCCATCAATTACGCCGCCGTCAGAAGTGAAAGCGCTCCGCGTCACATATTGAAAACTTTCTCCGATGCTGTTCTTCCAGCTCGCCAGCACGTCCACTTCCATGTGTGCCGTCCACAAGTGGCCCTCTTTGACTGTCCAGTCCGTAATGAAATAGTACCTGCCGCCCAAATCGGAAATAAACGCATAATTATAATATGAAGGATTTCCTTTCAGGCCAAAGTCAAACGTCAGCTCCGGCCTAATCAGGCTCGTAGGCATTTTCAAAATCGCAGTGTGCTGCCGTTGGGTAACGGTCGCATCAGGACGCTTCGTGCTGTTCTCGCGCTTTTTAAATTCGTACAGCGTAACAATTAACATATAGCCTCCTTTAAAATTAGGGCAGGGCACGAGGATAGTGCCCCACCCCACCGCGTGTTAGTTCAGCAGCAGCAGCACGCCCTTTTCCGTCATATCCATGATCGCCCGGAAATTGACATGGTCGAACGTGTTCCAGTAGCCGCCCTTTGCGTTGAACGGAGTGACAGCCGCCCAGCTGTTCACCTGCGCATAGCCAAGCGCGTCCTCGTCAAAGATAACGCCGAAAATACCGGCCTGCTCCACGGCTTCACCGGTTTTTACTGCGCCGTCAGTGCCTGTGTAGACGGGTGTCACGCTGATGCTATCCGGCGTTTCAATGGACTGCCAGAAGTTCACACCTTCGTAGTCCGTATAACGGAGATAGTTGTCGTGGAAGCTGTTCGCCTTGACCATGGCGTCAAACTGGTCCATTGCCTTGGCGTACAGATACACTTTCTGCTTGCTCGCAGGCGTGTGCCGCATGACGTGCTTTTCGTTGATAACCGTCTGATACATTTCGCTGCGCTCGGTCATCATTCTGGAAATCGTGGCAATGCGAGCGTAAGTCCACTGCATGAAGCTGGTGAAGTTCTCCGGCTGATAAACGCTCTGTGCAGTCAGCTGCAAGCCGGTTTCGCTGTTGTACTCGGACAGCAGGTGCACTACTCGCGCGTTCTGATTCTCGCCCAGCAGAGAACCGATATAGTTTGCCAGAAGGCCGCGTGCGATATTCTCGCGGTACTGTTCCAGCTTGTCGGATCGGTTGCCGGTGATAAGCGAATTGAACCGCATGAATTCTTCCGCGCCGGTAAATGCTACATCATAGCTATCCTTATGAATAGTATAGCTATTCTCGTAGACGCTCTGGCCGTAGAAGTTCACCTGCAAAATGTCAGGCTTGTTCAAACCGTACATGTCCACGCTCTGACCCTCGCCCAGTGCGTTGGGCGCTTTAGTGGAATCATAGCCAGCAGGCCATGTGAACCGCGCATCGTCCTCAATAGGCTTGTCAGCGATGGACAGTTTCCGGACGGCGTTGCCCCAGCGTTCCATGGACATTTCCATTCCGCCCAGCTTCCGGGTATAGGGCCGGATGCTGAAAATTGTTTTTCCCCACATCTGGGATAGTGCGTTGATAATGGGATCGTAGCCGGTTTTCAGCGCAGTCTGGGCCACGCTCACGAATTCGCCGGGCGTGGTGGCCGTGATGACTGTCTGGCCGGTGGCCTGCTGCACGATGCTTTTCAGGATCGTACCGGCCTGAAAAACCATCATATCATTTACGTTTGCCATATTTACTTTTCTCCTTTCGGTGCCGGATTGATGATCTCGGCTAAAATTTCTTCGGCGGTTTGTACTTTGGGCTGGTTCACATTCATGATGTTGCTACCCTGCACCAGCCCGGTCAGCTTTTGAAGCTCGGCAAGCACAGGATCCACGGGCTGCTGAGGAACAGGAGCCGGAGCAGGTACAGGAGCAGGTGCAGGAGCAGGCACTGGCTGAGGGGGAACAGGATTATTGACGGTAGGAGCAGGAGAGGGCGCAGGTGTAGCAGGAGACTGACCAGCCAGCATAGAAAGACCTGCGATCTGCTGGGCGGTAAAGCCCGCTTTGGCAAGTACCAGTACATTTTCAGCATTAAACATGTTTTATTTTCCTTTCTTCATATAAATAAGAATGACGTGCGGAACTTTACGGTATGAGTTTACTTGTCGGCGCTCATGATCGAAATATGCTTGGGAGCTGCCGCCGCAATCCAGCATGACGGCATCCTTCCAGCCGTAACCGGCAAGCATCTGCGCAAGCTGTTCCGGCGTTCGTTTCGCGCTGGTTCCATCTTTGGATGCGTATAGGCAGATCCGGCGCTTCCCGTTGACAATCTTCGTTCCGATCGCAGTACGGCCGCGCTTGCCGCCTTGCGCGATATTATACACGGGCTTTTTGATCGGCCGCCCATCCATGATAATATGGCTGCATGCGATGTAATTGCTCCACGCCTCGTTTGGGACAAGATCGAAATGAAAACTTGACGGATAGAAGTTATCCCAGACATAGCCGCGATACGTATAGCGGCCATGGTGCAGCGTCACGCCGTTGCTTTTCAGAGGGCAGACCGGATTTCCGTTGCGCATGTTGTAAAGCGTTCCATTGATCGCATAGGCTGCGCCGGTTTCGCTAATGATCGCTGACAGCGCTTTCCGGCTCTTGTTCAGATAGATTTGGATCTTCTCGACATCTTCCAGAGGGATAGAGACGGCGATCTCGTTTTCATTCTTCGCTGCCATGGCCGACACGCTCCTTCAACAGCGACACGACTTCTTTGAGATCTCGCAGCGCTTCTGTGTTTTCCTTCACGACTTCCGTCCAGCGCTCACTTTCTGCCGCGTGGCTTTCGCGTTCCTTGTTCTGCATCCAGAACATTACGCCGACACAGACAATCGGAAAGCCCAGATTGCTGACAAGCTGACTAATGGTAGAAACGTCCATTCGTATTTCCTTTCTGCCGGATATTATAATAATGAGCAAGGGCATCATGCGTTAGTCAGACGCGTGCACCAGCTTCCGGCTGTGACTTTGTGCGGCCCTTGCTCGACCTAAATATACCATCATTTGAGATATTTTGTCAATAGATGCTCTGCTAAGTATTCCTCGAATATGATTTTCTTCTTCATGTGTGCGTCCCAAAGCCAGCCAAATGTGCGCTTGAAGCGCTGCACGTCTGCTTCGCTGTCGCTGAATTCTGGCGGACTGCCTGACTTGTGCAGCGATACATAATATGTGCCGTCTGACTTGTGCCGGTAGCAGCAGATCTTACCGATCGCGCAGATCGGAACGAACTCGCGCAGCGGCCTGCTTCGGATGTTGCTGAAATCATTGAATGCAAATTTGTTATCCAGTGCCATTTCGGAGAAGCGCGTCCCTTCGGTGGCTTTATACAATACGGTGTTTCGCTTCTCGTCAGAGATCGGCGATTTTTGCAGCATGTAGAGACACAAACCTCGTGAATTGTCCTGATACACTTCGCGGCCCTTGGCTAACATTGCATTTGCGGTCTTAACAAGGTTGAATCCCACAAAGATAGGATTCGCCACATCGTTGGCGTTGGCAAGACAGAGAAGCTGCACCGGCTTCCGGCCTTGCAGCTCCCTGTTTCGGTTAACGGTTTCGTAGCAGTTCATCAGCGCTTCAAACTCGTTCTTAATAGGGCGCTCGTGCCGCTCTGGGATGAATTCATCGAAAATCATGAGATCCACATCTGACGCGTCAAACCCTCGGATATTTGAAAAGGTGGATAGTGCAGCTGAATAGCCAATAGGCCCACCGTCCGGAACCTGCTTGCCTTCTTCCGTCTCCTTATAATAATAGAACGCGCTGTTATACTTCGTGATCGGCGCACATGAGATATTCAGCTCGTGATCTTCACAGATCCGCTTGAAGGGCGAGAATTCCGGACGTGTAACGATATCAGCTTGGGCCTGCGTTCTACGCAGAAATAAGAATGTGCGCTTCTCATTCAGCGTTTCAAGCAAGCTGCCGTAGGTCTTACCGGTGGCCCGCCCTCCAACAGCAAAGTTGAAGGGCAGGCCCTTAGCCAGCAGGCCATGCACATCTAAATAACCACTATCCAGATATACACGGCTCATAGTTACACCAGAGTGCAGGTGATAAACTCACGGCCCGCCTTGCTCTGGCCGCTGATAACTTCGATGGTGTAGTCATCGCCGTCCATCAGATCCGCGATATTCATGAAATCGCGCTTGAAGGTGTCGCTGTTGGTTGCGCACACGCCGCCATCCTTGTCCATGACGGACAGCACTTCGACTTCCTTTCCGTCCTTGTTCACGTCCTTGTAAAGGCAGTAGGCTGCAACGTCGATCTGCACGCCAATGAAGTCCTTCATCTTCTTGATAGCCGGATCCAGAGTCAGCTTGTAGCTCTCGCGCTTGTTCAGTTCCTTGTTGCTCTTAATGATAGTAGCCATAATGATAATCTCCTTTAAAATTAAATTTATTTACCAAGATGTTACCGTTGGTACTGTTGTATAACATTGTCCAGTGCATTCGTGAATCCATGGGCATCCTTTACAACTGCAATTCATGCAGTCAACATCGTCATGCATACGATCAGCAGTTTCTAAACATTCAAAGCATAAATCATTTCCTTCATTCATATTCATACCTGATTTCGGTTAGCAGCCGCTTATAATCAGCGGCAAGTCCCAGTATATACGTGCTGTGACGGAGAGAGACATTAGAAGTTATTCGCAGGGTTTGTCCCTCGGCCTGATATTCGCGGTATTCTCCCAGCGGAATATCATTGTAGACTGCTTCAAGTCCACCGGCTTCGTCAAAGGTAAAGCCCTCATGAAAAGCTGTGATACCTCCATGCGCTTCAAGTTCTTCACCCCCTTTCTTTTTCGCCACGCCTGCGATTGTGCAAATCAGTTTACTATCTGGCGTTTCGCGGTAAACATATTTCTTCGCTCCCATCGTGCGGAACTCACACATATCATGTTCTTGTTCGTACACGCCCATGTAATGAGTTTCTCCGCTGGGATCGGTGGCAAACGCTCCACTTTTCCGACTGTCTTTCACTCGTGCGTTGTTGAATTTCTTCAAGTTGATCTCGCCTAAATATTTCACGCTGTCGGTATCGCAGTAAACAAACTGTGGCGCGTTGGGATCGTCTGGGTCTCCATGGGCAAGCTGTATTCCTTCTTCCAGCCGGAAGCGTGCCCATGCTGTAACCCATACACCCCATTGATAAGCGAGGAATGCTTTCTTGTTATGCGCCAGAAGCAAGCCTGCTTCATCCTCATTCTGTTCCTCAAACATGTTGTTGATAAATAGGATAGACTGCTTCACCGGATCCTGCGCGCACATACCGTATAGAGAGTTTAGCTTGTTCTTAGATTTCAGATAAAGCAGCTCTTGCCCTTCTACGTTTTTCAGCTCTGTTTTGTAGTGGTAGTATTGGCAGATCGTTTTTATCAGCTGCCGCGGTAGATAGCCATATCGCGCACATGCAACCTCATAGAATTTGATATCCGTCCAATCATATTCAGAGATCATGATCTTGAGATCAATATCTGTTATGGTGGTTTCTAAGTAGTCAGCGGAAATAATTCTGCCGTTGTCTACCAGCGCGTTTTCTGTGTGTCGGCATTTAGATATGCTTAAATATGGGCATCCCCAATCAATACGCCGTAAATGTGGCCCTGTCAGCGCTACGCGCATGATGCAGGCTTTCTCGCGCACGCCCAGCATCTTTATGACTTCTTCATATGTCAGATCGCCCAGCCGGTAAAATTCGCTAATTGGGAATTTACAGTTACACATCACATCCGGGTAGCTGCTGGATCTGTCGGCGCTGTGGACGTTGTGCAGCGTGTAATTTGTATAGTAACGGTTCGCGTGGGTGTTACCACCCCGGAACGCTTCGCGGAGCATCTTGTAAATCTCATAGTCTGGCAGCTGTGACTTCACAAAGCTGTATGATACATCAGACATTGCTTTCTTGGCATCGCGGCGAACGTAGCCAGTTGATGTTAAAGGAAAAGTATAGATTGTATCACCGTCATGCTCCATTTCTATCTGGATGGCTTCCACAAGGCCCTGCACATCATGCACGCAGTAGGCAAGCTCGGATTCGCTCAGTTCTGTCCATGGGTAACGGATCTTGTCATAGTCGAATGTACCAGACAGCTTCACATGCTGCACGCCCATTTTCTTGGTGTAGGTGTCCAGATTCATGTTGCTGTGGAGATAGGAACAGCGGAACTCAAAACAATCCCACATATCACACTTTAGGACTTTGCGCGACTTGACCGCAAACACATCATCTTGCCGGAAGTAGTAGATACCCTTCAAGAATTGGAATTCGTATGACAGGTTGTGCACGAATACAGGTAGGAACACATCACACAGAACGCTTCGCAGGTGGTTCTGGAACTCTAAGAATTCTTCCCACGTCCGCCCTACAACAGTGTATTTAGTGCCAAATTGCCACTGCCAGACGTACATGAAGGATTGCTCAATGTCCGGAAGTCTGGTTGTCTCAATGTCAAAGGCTGTTATCAGATCCTTGTATTTCCGTCTTTGTTTCGTGCGCTGGTTGCCGGGTTTACGCTTCACGAGAGGAATGTCTGCAAGCCAGTCATATGGGAATTCGGCTGCACTGATAATCACAAGAAGTCTTTCAGCTCCTTGAAAAGATCGTCGGAGCTTTTCTCTATGACGTTCCGCTCATGCGTATATGGCTTGTTCTTTTCCTCTTGCCACGCTTCGAAATCGCGTAGGATCTGTGCTGTTTTATCTTTACGTTCAGCAGCATGCTCAAAGGCTTCGCTGTTCTGGATGGCTTCATAAAAATTCAGTGCAACTGTGGATCCGTAGCCGCGCATCATGCCCGCACGCCACTGCCGGAAAAACTCGCCCAGATCGATAAAGTTAGATTCATTTACAAAAGTGTAATCGTGCTTGTGGAAAGTCTTGATAGATTCGTCTATGGCTCTCTTAATGCCACGCAGCGTGCCAGTTCGCGCAGTCATCATCTTCGCGAGATCTGCAAGCAGCAGTTTCATTTCGTAGGGCTTCAATTCAGAAGATGGCTTGTAGCGATCCTTATTATAATAGTAAGTCTTGCTTGCTCTGCCGATTTCCTCTGCTTCGATTCGCTTCAAGCGCTTCTGTGCGACTGCGCGCAAGCGTTGGTATTCGTGCTTGATGTTTTCAGGGGTCCATACATCCGCATGCCGGATCGCGTCCAGCGTGTACAAGTCTGGCGTGTCCTTGGGGTCAACCATTTCACCGGTTGCCGGGTCTGCTATTCTCACAAATTTCATGCTGTGCGATCTCCTTCCGGAACAGTTCACGGCAGAGGGCGGAAGCGCTCATATCGTTATGCGCTGCGATCTGTTCGATCTGGTACTTCATCTCTGCTGTGACGGATAGCGTCATGTGGGTACATTCCCCGTGCTTAAAACGGCTTCGCATTGTTCTCTGGTCAGCTCCTTTCGTATGAGATTTATGCGGATATCAGGGTGTGATTGCTTGATGATAGCAGCACATTGCAGCGCTGAGTATATGCCAAAAAACAGATATGTGGTCTTGGGCCGATAGTTGTAGTGGACTGTCAGCAGCCATCTATTACCGCTCATTGTATAGGCTCCTTTCCAGCAGGCGCGATCCCTGCTCATTGTATTCCCAGATTTCCACATCGTATCCCCAGTTGTGGAAACGAATGGAGCGTTCGAGGATCCAGCTGTAATCGTCAGACCAGCAGGTCAGCTGCTGGCCGTTCTTGGAGTAGATCAAGCGATATCGCATTTAGTTCACCTCCTTTCTGTATCGCTCCGCGAGATATGCGAAATAGTCATCATCAGTCAGCATCGTGTTGATCTGGCTGTACACCTGCCAGCGCGTGCGCATGATCTCAGTTTCTTCGTCACATGGACCATAGTTATAAAGATGCTTCGCGTAGAGTGTTGCTCACATTCAGCAAAATGCTTTACAAGAATATCATAGCGTTCTGCGTTAGACATGGTTCTCATCCTCCTTAGTGCAGTAGATATCGTGCATACGCAGAAGATGTGCGTCATTGTCAAACAACATCCTTGCGGATAGCATTGACGTCCATTCAGATTTCAGCGTCATAGCACGAATGGATTCTTCACCGGATCTTAAGCAGGCTCGTACCCAAATGCGATAATAGCTCTGCTCAATCTCTCGCACGGTTTCTTCGATCATCTTCAAGCGTTCGAGATCTGTCATGCTCAAGCCCTCCCCTAATGATAAAGTCAAAGCCGAAATCGGCTTTCTTATAAAGCTCCACTGTGTCATGAACTAAACATAATGACTGATATGTAGCGATAGCATACTTCAAATTGTCAGAGGTGAATGTTTTCCAATAGCTGTTAGAGTCATGATACATTATTAAATAGGTCATGTTAACGCTCCTCTCCTTTCGGCTGTTGCTGGGTACACCCAGATTATAACAATTCATGTTACCAAAAGTCAATATTTAATCCTATCCCTTGGTATAATATTTTCGTATAACCATTATCAAAATTTTATATAACGTCACTGTTTACCGTGCACGCACACTTGTCCACCAGTCGAGGACGCCAGAGTGTCCATGGGGGAAAGACAAATGTCCGCCCACGGTGTTAATCTATCGCAGATCGGAAGAGCACACGTCTGAACTCCAGTCACCCGTTAGATCTCG
>ERZ1463036.193-NODE-193-length-13979-cov-8.269391_pt1 | contig 13979 bp, 24 predicted proteins | sample MGYA00564485_ERZ1463036 | MGnify/ENA primary metagenome ERZ1463036 (study PRJEB39244, sample SAMEA3635127) | Helicobacter pylori | study: EMG produced TPA metagenomics assembly of PRJEB11511 data set (Assembly of a 5300-year-old Helicobacter pylori... | reverse complement strand
TTTCCCTACACGACGCTCTTCCGATCTTTTTTAAGGACGGCGTGGCTGTCCCCGGCGCGACCGCCTCGGCGACCGCCGCCGCTGCAAACGATGCGCTTGACCTCAGCATCACGGCTCTCGTGCGGCAGGTCTGCTGCGCTGCGGGCTCCGCCCTGACGCTGGTGCTCACCGGAGCCGCCGCGTCGGTCGAAAATGTGGCGCTGCGCGTCCAGCGGATCTGAGAGGTGCGCTATGATGCAGCTCTTGATCGGTATGCTGCTCGGCGCGATGGTCTCGACACCCACGGGCCGCAGCATCGGCAACCAGATCGGCGACGCGGCACTTAAAAAGGTCAAGGACGCCGTGCAGGCGTCCGCGGCCGGAGAGGAGGCAGACGATGGAAAATCTGCATGAGCAGCTCAAGGCCTATATCCCAAAGCTCGAGCGCAGCATCCAGTCCTACATGACGCAAACGCCGCCCTCGCCCAATTCCGCGCAGGGTATCATGGCGATGTGGGAGTGCCTGACCATGCTCAAGGCGGCGGAGGCGGGCACCTGCGGCGAGTTTACCCACGAGCAGGCCGAGCAGTGGGCGCAGCACATGCGCAACACGGACGGCAGCACCGGCGCACACTGGAGCATGGAGCAGACCTCCTCGCTCGCCGAGAGCCTCGGCGTGAGCCGCGACGAGGTCTCGCCCTGGTGCTGGTGGATCGCCGTGAACATGATGTACTCCGACTACTACGGCGTAGCCTCCCACTTCGGCGTCGCCACGCCGGAGTTCTTCGCGGAGCTCGCCCGCGCCTTCCTCCTCGACGAGGACGGCCCCGGCCCCAAGCCCAAGATGTCCGCCTATTATTGCGGCATCGTTAAGGACAAGGACTGACCGCTATTTGCCCGCTACAGTCAAAATATCTGTGCCCGCTATAATGCCCTCTATGAGTTATTTTTAATCGCCGCAAAGCATCACAAAATGTCACACTCGCAAAAAGCAAAAAAGAAAGGAAAAAGCCTGCAACAGCAGGCTTTTTCCTTATCTGGCGCGGAAGAGAGGATTTGAACCTCCGCGGCGCTTTTTACACGCCCTACTCCCTTAGCAGGGGTAGAAGAGCCCTTTAATATCAGGCATTTGCGGCGCTGTGCCCACTACGGTGACCGCTATGTTTCCTCCTTGAGCCTGTCCATATCCTTCTGCCCGAGAATGTTGATCCCCTCGTGCATCGCCATCGTGTCCGGGTGGATGTAGCGCTCGGTGGTCGTGATCTTGCTGTGGCGCATGATCTCCTTAATGACCGTGAGGTGGACATTATCCAGCGCGAGCGCGGTCGCGGTCGTGTGGCGGCAGGAATATGGCTTGAGGTCGCGTACGCCGCAGCGCGCCTCGGCGCTGTGAAATTCCGCGTAAAAGTTGTCCTCGTTCATGTCCAGCACCTTCCCTTTTCGGCTGGCGGAGGCTTCACAGAGCTGGCGCAGCACGGGCTCGATGAGCGCGGGGAAGACGATAGGCGTCTGCTTGCGGATGTCGGTTTTGAGACCGGCGCCGACGATCTCATGCGTCTCAAAGTTTACCATTGCTTTTGTCAGATTTTTAAGCTCGCCGGGCATCATGCCCGTGTAGATCATCAGCAGGATGTACCCGACAAAAATATCGCCGTTGGCGTAGGCTTTCCAAAACGCCACGATCTCGTCCTTGGTGTAAGGCTGTATCTTTTTCTCCTGCAGCGGCGGCAGTTCGATGTAGGGCGCGAGATTGGTCGGCACCGCGCCCTCCGCGACTGCGCGATCATAGAGGTGCGAGAGCACCGTGCGCATATCCTTTGCGGGGTAGTGAGTGCTCGTCTGCGCATCCACGGTATCCTGCAGGCGCTGGATCGTCAGCTTGCTGATCGGCAGGTGCGCGATGGACTTTAACCGGCCCCAGGCGATCTGGTGCGCCATGCGGCGCGAATCGGAAAGCTTTGGCAGAGACGCGCCCTCATAGTGCGTCCAGTAATCGCTGAGCGTGGGGAGCTTGACCTCCCGCATCTCGGGAGGATTGGCTGCGTAGGCCAGAGCGGCGGTCTTGGTCGGAAAGCCGCCCTTGTAGTGGCGCAGCTGCTTGAGCTTGCCGCCCTCGGCGCGGAAGCCGACCGTCCACACGGCGGTCCATGTCGAGCCGCGCTTGCGTGCGGAGCCTTGCCCGCTGCCGCGCTTGCCGGTGCGCGGCTTCGGCGGCGCTGCCACAAGCCGCTTGCCGCAGTAGCAGCAGAACACGGCGTCGCACGGGATCTCCCGCTGGCATTTGGTGCAGGTCATCGCGCCGCCTCCCTTCGCGAAAAATATTCTTGCTTTTTCGACGCGGCTTTGCTATGCTATCCTTGGCGCTGCCGAAATAGCAGCGGTCAGCCCTCGACAGAGGGCAGCTTCTTTTGCCCTCTGATCTCACGAAAGGGGGGCTGCCCAATGGTTACATACTCGGATCTGTTCCAGTTTTGTATTCTCATCGTTGGTATCTGCAGCCTGTTTATCCAGGCGCATAAAAAGAAGTGACCGCCGGCACCCTAACAAGTACGGCGATCACTTCAAAGAACTCTTAGGGGGCTGACCGTTCCGGCAGCGCCCTTCGTTTGTACTTTCAGTATAGCCGCCGAATGTGGAATTGTCAAGTATGAATTAAAGCCGCGCTTTACTTTTTTGATGGAACGACCGCCGCCATGCCGGGCGGCGGCCGTGGTGGTTATTTGGGATTGCAGGTGCCGCACGGCTCGTAGCCCGCGGCCTTTGCCTCGTCAGCCGAGTCAAAGTGGACGAGATTGCCGTCGTTGATCTTGTTGGTCCAACGGCAGGACGGATAGTGATATTTGTCGCTCTCGGAGCTGCCGACATAAGCGTATTGCTTCAGCTTTTCGCGGAAGGCCTGCTCGGGCGTCAGCGTAACGGCCGGCGCGGACTGCTCCGGCTGAGGAGTGGGCTGCGGCACCGGCTCGGGAGTTGGTGTCGGCTCCGGCTGGGGAGCGGGCTGAGGCGTCAGCTCGGGTGTTTGTGTCGGCTCCGGCTGTGTATCGATCTCGCCTGCCGCTTTGTCGGGCTGAGCACCTTCGTCTGTTTGCGGAGAATGTTCGTCCACCTGCTCCTGCACGATCGGAGCGGCCGGGTCAGGCTGTGGGTCAGGTGCTTTGTCGCCTCCGCTGCCCAACGCACCGGCGATGAGGATCAGCGCGGCAACGCCGCCAACAATAGAGCCTTTCTTCGAGTTAGTTTTCCGCGAGGTCTTGGCCGCGCGGACCTGGCTCGCGCCGTAGTCCGTGACCTTGCTCATGTGCAGGCCGGGAAGCGTGGAGGTCGTGCGCATTCCGCCGTCGGCCTTTTTCGTCACGCGGAAGCATTTGCTGCCGACGCTGTAGCCGATCCCAGCCTTGGAAAAATTGAGCCGAAACGGCCCGATATTCGTGCTCCGTCGATAACGCCAGCCCATACTTTTCCTCCCTCGTGCCCGAATCGGGCACAATTTTTTATATTTTCCCGCAGGTTAGCGGGAATTTAACGGTTTCACTGCCTTTTTCGACAGCATCTTGCCGAAAAAGGTGCTATGGTAAACATACACGCAGGTGCTCCGGAGGTGTCAGCTCGCCTGCGCAGGCCCCGTCGTCAGTTGCAGGGGCGGCGGGGCCGACCTACAATCGAATAGCAGGACCACCGTGCTGCGAAATCAAAAAGGAGGTACATGCTATGGCTGAAGCACCCCACACAGCACCGACCGCGACCGAACTCGACCGCAGCGCCGAGGCGCTCTATCTGTCTCTCCCACCGAACGACCGCGAAAAGGTCAGGGCTTTTCTCGCCGAGATGCAAGATAGTTCATGTAGTCCACGGTGGCCCGCTTTTGCTCCTCGCTGAGCGAATACCATATTGGCGGCAGCCTGTCCTCCTCCGAGGGCGGGCTGCTTTGCTGTTTTTCGCCGAGCAAATCAGCGGTCGTCGTGCCGAGGACTTGTGCGATTTTCACAAGAAAGCGATTGTATGAATTAGACTTCCCACGTCGCCAGTCACTAACGGTCGATTCTTTTACTCCAACCGCTTCGGCAAAGGCTTTTTGCTCCATTCCCAGTTTGTCAAGCAGCTCAAAAATGCGGGTTTTGGTATCCATACAGGGGGGCCTCCAATGGCAAAAAAGTATAGGCAAATTTGTGTCAGTTTAACAAATCTGGAAAAATTCCAGATAAACGCTTGACAGATGGAATTTTTCCGATTAAGATAGGCGTACAAGGTTAAAGCGAGACTTTAACCGAGAGGAAGGAGGTGGAAAACGGTGAAAGAAGAGGTCCTTTATCTCTGTGATCCCGAGAAGAACGCGGACTGCCCCAAAACCCACTGTGCATATCATTGGCCGCACAGCTGGCCGAGCTGCATCGCCACGATTTACAGCGACCGCGCAAAAACGGATGAAAACGGCGAGCCGATCCCCGAGCCGTTGTGGGCCAAGCGTCCGAACCTTTGGCTAAGACCCTTGGGTGAAGCGTTGGACGAGCAGTGTCCCGACGACACCGGCGAGTGCGCCCGAGAGAAATCCCGTCAGAAAGTTGGCAAAATGATTTTTGAAGAAATCGACACGGCTTTCCACGAGGTCGGAGAAGTAGGTGATGCCTGCGTCTGTCAGCGTGATGAAAAATTGGTTGTCCCCGGCGGGATGAAGTATGACTAAGCCTTTTGCAGAAAGCAGCCGCGCGTCGGCTTCGCTCAGATCCGTTTCGGACTGATGCACAGGGTCACATCCGTTGTTAGATAGCTTTTGCAGTGTTTTTAGCTGCTTTTCGTATTTCTTCATGTTTCCGCTTACCATTATCTTTCCAAGATATTAAAGCTACACTTTAACTTATACCACACATTTTTGACGAAAGCAAGAGAAAGGGTGTGAAGAATTGACAAAATCAAGATTCCGGATCCGCGCGCTGCGCGAGGCGCGCGGCATGACGCGCTACGAGCTGGCGCAGGCGGCGGCGGTCAGCTATCAGGCCATCGCCCAATGGGAGAGCGGCGCGGTCATTCCGACAGCGGACAAGCTGCCGACCATCGCCGCGCTGCTGGAGTGCGAGGTCAACGACCTCTACGACGACGAGACGCTGCGCGCCGCGAGCGAGGCGGCGAGGGCCGCGGTGGCGGCCAAGGGCGCGGCAGACGCGAGAGCGCTGGCCGCAGGAAAGTGAGGAGGTGAGGACATGATGACATTGGAGGACATCCGCAATTCGCCGAAGGAGACCATCAGCGCCGCGACGGCGGGGAGCATTCTCGGCTGTGACCCGCAGCTGATCCGCGTGCAGGCACGGCAGGACCGGACGCAGCTCGGCTTCCCTGTGATCCTGATGCGCCGGCGTGTGCTGATCCCGCGCAGACCGTTCCTCGCCTACATCGAGGGCGGCGCGACCTCTCCGATACTCTGACATTACCACAAAGGAGGAGCAAAGACAATGGCAGCGTTATACCCGAATATCTACCAAAGAGGGCGGAAAACGACACTTTTGACGCAGGAAGAGGCGGCGGAGCGGCTCGGCATCTCGCCCGAAACGCTCAAGCGCTACGAGGGCGGACGGCTCACACCATCGGACGAGACCGTGGCGCGGATGTGCGAGGTCTATGGCGTGAGCTGGCTGGCGCTGGAGCACGCGAAGGCGACCGACCGGCTCGGCATCCTGCCGGAGCTGGAGCCCAAGCCCCTGCCGATGGCGACCATTTCGCTGACCAACCGCCTGCGCGACGCAGCGGATCGGCTCGCGGGGCTGCTGCGCATCGCCGAGGACGGCGTGATCGACGACGCGGAGCGCCCAGAGTTCGATGACATCGTGCAGGACCTGCGCGAGACCATCGCCGCGGCCTATCAGGTGATCTACGCGGACGCAAAAAAAGAACGCCCCGAGGCGGCTACCTCGAAGCGTTCACGCTCTCAGAGAAACTCTGAAAACCATTGCAGGACTATTGTACCGCAAAAAAAGAGAAATGTCAAGGCTCTCCGAGAGGAGGTGCGCGCATGACGGGGTTGGAACTGTTTTTTGTCTTCGTCGGCGTCACCGCCCTGACGGACAAGCTGATGCGGGCCATTTTCTACTTAGACGAGGGAGGAAAGCATGGGAGAGGCAAAAATCGTTATCCCTGAGCGGGGGTATTTTTCGCTGCCGCGCAACGCGGCGCAGGACGGACGGCTCGCGCTGGCGACGCGGGGGCTGCTCGCGCTGATGCTGAGCCTCCCGTCCGACTGGGACTACACCGTGACAGGGCTTGCCATCAAGGCAGGCTGCGGCCGCGAAAAGATGCGGCGCATGATCCGCGAGCTGGAGGATGTCGGCTATCTCGTCCGCGAGCAATCGCACGGCGAGGGCGGGCAGTTTGGCGGCAATGTCTACGTCCTCCAAGAGACGCCACCGTTGGACGGGTTTTGGGGCAACGGTGAGGGCGAAAATGCCACCGTTGCCCAAGAATGCCGTCAACGGCAAAAGCCGTCAACGGGTTTTCGACCGGAACAGATTAAAAAAGATTTAAATATACCCCCCTATAATCCCCCCAAGGGGGACGGCGCGGAGGAAAAAAAGAAACGGCGCGGCAAAACGACGCCGACATGGAAGCCGGAGCGCTTCGAGGGCTTCTGGGCCTACTACCCCCGCGGGGAGAACCGCATGGGCGCGGTGCGCGCCTGGGACAAGCTCAAGCCGGACGACGCGCTCATCGAGACGATCGGCCGCGCGCTGCAGCTCCTCAAGGCGACGAGGGCTTGGCAGGACGGCGTGGGCATCCCCTACGCCGCGACCTTCCTCAACGGCCGGCGCTGGGAGGACGCGGACGCCAAGCGGCCCGCGCGACCTAACACGCCCGCCTGCGATGAGGTCAAGCTGGGGGTGTACTGATGAGCGAGCGAGGCTTGAGCGCCGAGCAGGCACTGCTCGGCTCGATGCTGCAGGATGAGCGCATCCTGCCCGATGTGATCCACACGGTGCGCGAGGAGGATTTCGGTCTCGACGCTGACCGGCTGATCTTCTCCGCCATGCGCGATATGTACATCCACGGCGAGCCGATCGACGCCGTGACGGTCCGCACCCGAATCGGGCAGGACTACAGCGACTACCTGCTCCAGCTGCTCGAGTGTACGCCGACGGCAGTCAACTGGGAGGCCTACGCCGCAGGGACGCAGGACGACGCGACCAAGCGCCGTGTGAGAGAGCTGGCGCAAAAGCTGTTGGACGCGCCGGACACGGACCAATACGGTCCTCTGCTTGAGGATATCCGCAAGCTCTCCGCCGGCAGGCGCCGCTTCGAGATCTACGACGCCGCGCAGCTGTTTGCCAACTACATGGAGCGCCAGTCTAAGGGTGAGGACAAAAACTATGTCCGCTACGGCCTGCGCGAGCTGGACGACGCGGTGCATACGCGCCTCGGGCATGTTGTAGTTATCGCAGCCCGCCCCGGTCACGGCAAGACGGCCTTTGCACTGCAGATCGCCCGCGAGATCGCCAAAACGCGCCGCGTCGGCTTTTTCTCGCTGGAGACAGGCCACGACGACATCGAGGACCGTCTTATCGCCGAGACCTTTGGCATCGGCATGGGCGACTCGACCAACTACCGGCTCGAGCAAAAGGATTTCAATTCGCTTGCCGCGCACCATGAGCAGCTTACGGGGCGCATGTTCAAGCTGATCCACTGCCCCACCGCGACCGCTGCAGAGATCATCGCGGAGGCGGAGGCCTGCCAGTTTGAGGCCATTTTCGTGGACTATCTGCAGCTCATTCAGCCGGAGCGACCGAACCCGAACCGGCAGGAGGAGATCGCCCAGATCTCCCGCGCGCTGCACGCCTTTGCGCAGCGCTCACCTGCAACGCTGGTTTTTGAGCTCTCGCAGCTCAGCCGACAGGAAAAGGGCGGATGGCGCCAGCCGGATCTGCAGGACCTGCGCGAGAGCGGACAGATCGAGCAGGACGCCGACACGGTCATGTTTATCTTCCGCCCGTCGGAGAATGACCAGCACTTTGACGTCAATGATAACCGGTATATCAAAATTGCCAAGCAGAAGAACGGCCCGCGCACCACGCTGGTCGCGAGCTTTGACGGTGCGCATCAGAAGTTTGCCATGATCGACTTTCAGCACACGGACAGCGCGAAAACGATGCGTGGATTTGTGGACAAGGGGAACTTGGTCAAGCAGCAGCGCCGGGCGCACAGCGACGGGCAGCTTCGGCTTGAGGAGCTGCCGGAGGACAACAACGCGCCGTTTTAGGCGGCGCAGGAAGGAGGAAACCATGCTGAAAATCGGAGATCCGCACGTCATCAAGGCGGACATTGGCGGGACCGTCGGCCCGGGCGGGCGCGAGCTGCCGCGGCTGCTGCCGGGCCGCGTGGTGTACATCAACCGCGCGCACCGCTGGTTCCTCGTCGAAGCCGACCTCGGCGACGGCGTGACGGTCCGCGAGGGCTTCAAATTTTGAGAGAGAGAAACAGGAGAACGACATGAAAACCATTGCGATCATGAACAACAAGGGCGGCGTGGGAAAGACCGTCACCGCCATCAACCTCGCCGACATCCTCGTCGCGGACTACGCGCAGCGCGTGGTGCTGGTGGACTGCGACGGGCAGGCGAACCTCACGCGCTTTTTCCTGCCGGGGGCGGATATGCTGGAGCTCATCACCACAGCGGATGTGCTGCGGGGCGATTGCGAGCCGCTGTGGAGCGACAACCTCGTGCCCATCCGTCCCGGGCTCGACCTGCTGCCGAGCAGCTCCGACCTCTACGAGCTCGACCTTCAGGCGATCAAGGACGGCGTGAGCGCGCCGGAGCGCCTGCGGCACTTCGCCGAGGCCGCGGCTGCGGACAGCGAGGTGGACTGGATGATCTTCGACTGCCCGCCCGGCTACACGCTCGCGAGCGTCGCGGCGCTGCTGAGCGTGCGCGAGGTGATGATCCCCGCGCTCGCCGACAAGTTCTCGCTCGACGGCGTGTTCGCCGTGACCGCGCAGCTGCGCGGCCTGAGCGCGGCCTGTCCGGGGCTGCGGTCCCGCGTGCTGCTGACGCAGACGCGCAGCGCGGAGGTGGTGGGCGAGTGCGAGAATCTGCTGCGGTCGCAGCGCGTGCCGCTGTATCGGACGAAGATCCGGCGCACGGACAAGGTGCCGGAGAGCACGGTGACGCTCTCGCCGATGCGGGAGTACAGCCCACGCAGCAGCGCGGCGGTCGATTACCGCTGCCTCGCCGGCGAGCTGATGGAGGAGGTCTAAAAATGGCAGGCAAAAAGTTTGACATCACGAAATTCGCGGCGACGCTGGGCGAGGCCGTGCCCGAATCGGGCACGACGATGGAGCTCGCGCTCGGCGACATTATCGACAATCCGCGCAACTTCTACCCGCGGCCCGACAACAAGGCGCTCGCCGCGCTGATGGAGTCTATTCAGGCCAACGGATTGCTCGAGCCGCCGACCGTCGTGCCGGCGGAGGACGGCAAGTACCGCCTGATCTCCGGACACAGCCGCATGGCGGCGCTGCGGCTACTCGCGGCAAATCAAGACGAGGCCGTCGCCAAGCAGTTCGCCGCGGTGCTCTGCCGCGTGCTGCCCGCGATGACGGAGGAGCAGGAGCTTTGCGCCGTGATCGAGGCAAACCGTCAGCGCGTGAAGTCCAACGCGCTGCTCGCGGAGGAGGCAGAAAAGCTCAAAGAGACCTACCTCCGGCGCAAGCAGGCCGGTGAGAAGCTACCGCTTGGTTTGCGCGAGTGGGTGGCCCGGGAGGCCGGCATCAGCCCGACCAAGGTCGGCAACCTGCAGGTCATTAAAAAGGGCCTCAAGGTGCCGGGCATCCTCGCCCGATGGGAGTCCGGCGAGCTGCCCGAGGCCGCGGCGCTTGAGATCGCCCGCATGGACGACGAGACGCAGCACAGGCTGCTGGATTGGGTGATAGACAATCACCGTAGCTATACGATCAAGGACGTGCAGGAGTTTGTCAAGAGCCGCAAAAAGGCTTTGGAGCCGATCTCGGCCCATGCGCCTGCTCCGAGTGCCGCGCCGGAGTGGCTGCCGCTCGACGCGGCGCACTGGCCGGAGGAGGGCGAGCTGGTCGTGCTCAGCTACGAGACCGGCCTCGGCGGCAGCAGCTACCTGGTGGCCCGCTGCGCCGGCAGCGCGGACGAAGCGTATCCGTTTATCTCGACGGACGCCGGGACGACGGTCGACGACATTATCGAGTGCCGCTGCGACCGCTGGATGCCGCTCGCCGAGTGCAGGCGCGGAGAGGAGGGGCATGAAGAGGTCTGGACTGCTGCAAAAGCGCGACGCTCGCATTTCTCGGCGGGCACACATTTTACCCTTTCCCGGAGCGCTATCCGGAGATCAAACGGCTCGGCTATGAGTCGAAGATGAGGAGCCATGCTTGACTATGATGACCTCGCCCCGCGGTATGTGGGCATCTGCCTAATTTGCGGCGAGCAGGTGTTAAAAAAGAAGGCGGTCTCGATCATGTACCGCGCACCCCACGCGTCGGTACGGACGCTTGGGTACTTTTGCCGTGGTTGCTGGATCAAATTTTTGGAGGGAAACGGCATTTCGGAGCCGTGAAAGGAGGAGCACATGAAAAACGAAGAGATTGTCAGGGCGCAGGAGCGGCCGCGGTGGATCCCCGTGACGGAGCGCCTGCCGGAAGGGCCGGGGGAGGTGGAGTGATGGAACGACTGACATTTGAGGGGAACTTCTGCGACATCGCGCAATGCCGGGAGCTGCCATGCCCGTATAACGGCGCGTGCTCCCAGCGGAAGGTGTGGGAGCGGCTGAAAGCCTACGAGGACACGGGGCTGACGCCAGAGGAAATTGACATGGATCACGAAGCCGCAGAGCAGCTCCGCCAACTGTGCCAAGGCTATGACCTTGACCGGTTGGAGGAACTGGCGGAGGCCGACAAGGACGGGCGGCTGGTGGTACTGCCGTGCAAGGTGGGCGATAAATTATACAGAGTGTTTGCCGGAGAAATCTTCGAGCACCGAGTTGGGAGCATGAAATACTTCGCAATACAGGGACGGTGGGACATTGAAACGTACCCGTTCTTCCCATGCGTGGGAAGTTCCATAGGAAAAACGATTTTCTTAACCCGCGAGGAGGCGGAGAAAGCATTGGAGGCGATGAAGGATGACTGACTACATTGAGCTTAGTGCGGCGATTGAGGCCGCAAAGCACGCGTGGGCAAAAGGTCTTGAACCGTCGCAGTATATTGAGGCCCTGCCCACCGCCGACGTCGCGCCGGTGGTGCATGCGCGGTGGATACATAGCCGATACGAGGACTGTTCTGAACAGTTTGAGCTTGTGAAGTGCTCCCAATGCAATCATGAGGCGTATGCGATGGCCTTCTATGTTCGCGGCGGCAATTACTGCCCCAACTGCGGGTCGAAAATGGACGGAGGTGCTGACAATGGCTGAATTTCGGAGACTAACCTACAAGACGCCGGACGGGGCGTGGGGCATTGAGGGCGTGAGCCTGATCACCTGCCCGGCGCGGCTCTACGGCGCGGCTAAAAAGCTGTGCGACATGGAGACGCTGTGCGAGGAGGCCGCCGCGGCGGGAGACGGCGAGCGGATGCTCGACGCGCTGCAGGAGCTCGTGGACAAGGGGCTCGGCGGGCGCTTCCTCGATCTGCGCAAGACGCTGAAGGGGGCGACGCTATGACGGGGAGCAAGGTGCTGGTCGTGAAGCTGCCGGAGCGGCTCGCCGACGTCAAGCAGCTCGAGGCGTTCCGCGCCTATGTGTGCGACGCGCTCGGCGAGGGCACGCTGGTGCTGCCGCTTGGCACGACCTACGCGGTCGAGGATTTCCCTGCGCTCGGCGCGGTGGAGGTGGGCGCAGGGAACGCCGTGCCTGTCGTGATCGGCGGGTCGAGGCCGACGCCCGCAGGCGGAGGCGGCGGGCTGGTCGTTGGCGGGCGCGTCGTCCGCTCGGTGCCCGATTCGGGCACAGCGCCGGAGCCGGAGCGGGAGGAGACTCCCGCGGAAGCGCCGAAGCCTCAGCCGGATGCGCCAGCTAAGCCGGCGCCGATTTTGAGAAGTCCTCCGCTGCGGAGCGCCGCGCCGAGCTCTCATACTCTGCCGATGAGCGAGGGAGAGATCGTGGCGTCCTACCGGCAGGCGGCAAAGCCGGCGGCGCAGATCACGGTGCTCGCGGATCTCAACGCCTGCTCGAAGGAGCGCATTGAGGAGATCCTGCGCGAGGCCGGTGAGCCGCTGTCGAAGAAGCACGGACGACAGAAGCGAACGGAGGGATGAAATGACAAGAAAACGGATGATTAAGCTGCTGATGTCAAAAGGCGCATCAAGGAACGATGCGGTATGGGTTGCGAATCAGTGCGACGGCTCAGTATCGCACATAGACTGCTTCTTCTACATAATGACGGAGTATATTAAGTCTTACCGCAGGCAGCAAGCTAAGCGCATCATTGAGGGCGACATGACCGGCGCGGTCGCCGGAATGGTCGGGAGCGTGTATGAGTGAGCGCTACTACTGCGTGCGGCAGCGCGCGGGCAAGCTCGTCAAGGAGTATCGCGGCACGATCCCGCCGCGGTACTCTCCGCTCGACACCGACGAGGACCGCCGCGCCAAGAGTGAGCTCAAGCGGGCGCGGCGGACGGTGCTCAACCGCGACAGCACAGACCGGCTGGAGCTGATGCTTGCGCTGCTCGGCAAGCGCGCGACGCACTATGTGCTCGAGTTTGATTTAGACAACACGCCCGAGCGCTTTGAGGATGTCCGCAAGGCGCAGCGTGCTTTCCTGCGGCGTGTGGAGCGCTTCCGCGACGGTGCGCCGCTGGATTGGATCACTGCCATCGAGGGGCTGCACGGGGAGGCTCGCTATCATATACACATGGTGGCGGACGATCGACAGCTCTCGCCGGCGGAGGCGCAGTTCCTCTGGCGCTGCGGCGGCGTGACGGACTGGCCTGTGCTTCGCAGGCACGGCAAGGTAGCGGGCTACCGATACCTCGCGCGGTATCTAACTAAGGAGCGCAGCGACGGGATCATCATTCCGGTCGGGCGGCATCCGTGGAGCTGCTCGCGCAGCCTGCGCGCCAAGCTGCCGGCGCCGGAGGTGTGGCTCGACGAGAGCGACAAGATCGCGATACCGGAGCACACGCTCATGCCGCCGCGGATCAACAGCAGGGTCACGCAGTTCGGCTCATATAATTGTGCGTCGTGGCTGGAGGCGTGAGAGGAATCGCGCGCGTGCGCGCGCACGACCTTACTTGTAAACTATTGGGTATTTGGTGACAAACCAGAAAAAGGGGGCAAAAAGTGTTGCAAACAAAACGGAATGATGGTAAACTGGTCACAAAGGACGGATGGCTGATGTGCCCGAGATGCGGGCGTGGCAAAGTCCTTCGGCTCGATCCCGGAACCAGAGCAAAAGACTTGCCGGTCTACTGCAAGTGCTGCCGGATGGAGTCCATCGTGAATATTGACGAGTGCCTGTGCCTTAGCGCCTGCGCCACATGATCCGCTGTATGCGGTTTGTGTCGGTGCAGGCTTTTTGTTTTTGCCCGGAGGTGATAGCCCGTGAGTATTCAAGAGCCGAGAACCGGCATATCGCCCGCCAGACTGGCGGAGCTTGCGGCTCTTCTTTCGTCGGGGCAGGAGTACAGGTTCTACTCGTGGCCCGAGTGGCGGGGCCTGCGCTCGGAAGTGCTTCACTTGGATCACTTCGAGTGCCAGCACTGCAAAGCTCGCGGACGGTTCCGCAAGGGCCGCATCGTGCATCATGTCAAGCACCTGCGGGACCGTCCAGACCTCGCTTTGAGCGTGTTTGACCCTGACACCGGCGCGCGGCAGCTTGAAACGCTATGCAAAGCCTGCCACGAGCTGGAGCATCCGGAAAGTCAACGGCAATACGCGCCAAAATCTCCGCCGCTTACGGCTGAGCGATGGGATTGATACCCCCATTCAGAAAAACGGCCCATTGCCTTTTTCAGCTAAAGATCGGAAGAGCACACGTCTGAACTCCAGTCACCCGTTAGATCTCG
>ERZ1463036.192-NODE-192-length-13996-cov-8.480023_pt1 | contig 13996 bp, 16 predicted proteins | sample MGYA00564485_ERZ1463036 | MGnify/ENA primary metagenome ERZ1463036 (study PRJEB39244, sample SAMEA3635127) | Helicobacter pylori | study: EMG produced TPA metagenomics assembly of PRJEB11511 data set (Assembly of a 5300-year-old Helicobacter pylori... | reverse complement strand
GCTGATGGATATTTCTACTAAGCCTTTTTAACTTCTTCTTTATTTATTTTACTTGCTATTGAATTTCTTACTAACTTTATTTTTGTTCTATCTGAGCTAGTTTCTATAACTATATATTCATCATCCATTTGAACTATTTTACCAACAATTCCTCCTCTTGTCATAATTTCATCATTAACACCTAATGAATTCATCATTTGAGAATATTGTTTTTTTCTTTTCTTTTCAGGCATAATTATCATGAAAAAGAAAAGTACGAATATAGCTATTATAGGTAAAATTTGCATTAACATAGGTGACATTCTCATACTTCCTTTCGCTTTTAAGATTATTATTAATTGGAACTATATACTATTCCATAAAATGAGTTTACATTTTTTTCTTTTTGTTGTCAACAAACATTTTCTTATATATAAAATAATCAACAACATATATAAATAATTAATTTTTTTATTATTTTATATTCCATTCTTTAAGTTTTTGCTCTTTAAACTCTTTGTATCTATCTTCATCAATTGCTTTTCTTATGTCTTCCATAAGTTTATTATAAAAATAAAGATTATGAAGAACACAAAGTCTCATTGCAAGCATTTCCTTTGCTTTAAATAAATGTCTTATATAAGCTCTTGTATAATTTTTACATGCAGGACATTGACATCCTTCATCTATAGGTCTCTTATCTAATTCAAATTTCTTATTCATTAGATTGATTTTTCCTTCGCTATTAAAAACATGTCCATGTCTACCATTTCTTGCAGGAAGTACACAGTCAAAAAAGTCTACTCCTCTATCTACTGCTTCTAAAATATTTTCCGGAGTACCAACTCCCATTAGATATATTGGTTTATCCTCTGGAAGATATGGAACTACTGTATCAATAATTTCATACATTTCAGCATGAGTTTCTCCAACTGCAAGTCCTCCAATTGCATAACCATCTAAATCCATCTTTGCAATAGTCTTTGCATGTTCTATTCTAATATCTTTAAATGTTGCTCCTTGATTTATTCCAAAAAGCATTTGTTCTTTATTTATTGTATCAGGTAATGAATTTAATCTGTCCATTTCCTTTTTACATCTTTCAAGCCATCTAGTTGTTCTTTCAACTGATTTTTCAACGTAAGGTCTTGGTGAAGGAATTTCTATACATTCATCAAAAGCCATAGCTATAGTAGATGCTAAATTACTTTGGATTTGCATACTTTCTTCAGGTCCCATAAATATTCTTTTTCCATCAATATGAGAGTTAAAGTATACTCCTTCTTCCTTTATCTTTCTAATTCCAGCTAGTGAAAATACTTGGAAACCACCTGAATCAGTAAGTATTGGTCTATCCCAATTCATAAATTCATGTAATCCACCAATCTCTTTAACTACTTTATCTGAAGGTCTTAAATGTAAATGATATGTATTTGAAAGTTCAACTTGACATCCAATTTCCTTTAAATCCATACTTGAAACTGCTCCTTTAATTGCAGCTAAAGTTCCAACATTCATAAAAACTGGTGTTTCTATTGTTCCATGAGGCGTAACAAATCTTCCTCTTCTAGCCTTACCATCTTTTTTTAATAGGGTATATCTTTTGCTCAAAAATTTCACTCCTTAAAGTTTTATTAAATTTTATTTAATGAACATTGCATCTCCAAAAGAGAAAAATCTATATTTTTCCTTTACTGCTTCATTATAAGCATTCAATACATGTTCTTTTCCTGCAAGTGCAGATACTAACATAATTAAAGTTGATTCTGGTAAATGGAAATTAGTAATTAAATTATCTACAACTTTAAACTTATATCCTGGATATATAAAAATGTTAGTCCATCCGTGACTTTCCTTTACCATTCCATTTTCATCACCAACAGTTTCTAGTGTTCTAGTAGATGTTGTTCCAACGGATATTATTCTTCCACCATTTTTCTTAGTGTTATTTATTATATCTGCTGTTTCCTTTGATATTTGATAAAATTCAGAATGCATTATATGATCATTAATATCTTCAACTTTAACTGGTCTAAATGTTCCAAGTCCTACATGAAGAGTAAGGTATGCAATATTTACTCCCTTATTTTTTATTTCTTTTAAAAGTTCTTCTGTAAAATGTAATCCTGCAGTAGGTGCTGCAGCTGATCCCTTTTCTTTTGAATAAACTGTTTGATATCTTTCCTTATCTTCAAGTCTTTCATGAATATATGGAGGAAGTGGCATTTCTCCTAAAGAATCTAAAACTTCTTCAAAGATACCTTCATATTCAAATTCAACTATTCTATTTCCATTTTCTAAAACTTCTACAACTTCACATTTAAGTTTGCCATCACCAAACTCAAATCTTCTTCCTTCTTTTGCAGATTTACCTGGCTTTGCTAAGCATTCCCATTTATCTCCTTCTAATCTTTTAAGAAGTAAAAATTCTATTTTACCACCAGTTTTTTCTTTTGATCCTATAAGCCTTGCTGGCATAACTCTTGTATTATTTAAAACTAAAGTATCACCTTTATTTAAATATCCTATTATATCCTTAAAAATTTTGTGTTCTATTTCTCCAGTTTCTTTGTCAAGAACCATAAGTCTTGATGTATCTCTTTTTTCTAATGGATGTTGTGCTATTAATTCTTCTGGTAAATAAAAATCAAAATCACTTACTTTCATGTCTTTTCCTCTCCTAACTTTAAAAAAAGCTCTTTTGTCTGCTTTCTTTATGCTTATTATTAAAATTTCTTCCTAAATGTTTATATGCTTTTTCTGTTGCAACTCTTCCCCTTGGAGTTCTAACTATAAAACCTCTTTGAAGAAGATAAGGTTCATATACATCTTCTAATGTTCCAAGTTCCTCTCCTATAAAATATGAAAGAGTTTCTATTCCAACAGGTCCACCTTTAAAATTATCAATTATAGCTTCTAATATTTTATTATCAACTCTATCAAAACCTTGACTGTCAACTTCTAATAGTTCTAAAGCTTCTCTAGCTTCTTTAAAACTAACTAAATTATCAGCCTTAACTTCTGAGTAATCCCTTACTCTCTTTAAAAGCCTATTTGCAATTCTTGGAGTTCCTCTTGATCTTCTTGCAATTTCAGCTGCTCCTTCTTCAGTAATTGAACAACCTAAAACTAAAGCACTTCTTACTATAATATCTTTTAACTGCTCATCTGTATAATATTCCATAGAACATAATACTCCAAATCTATCACGAAGTGGAGATGTAAGCATACCAATTCTTGTAGTTGCTCCAATTAAAGTAAACTGTGGTAAATCTAATCTTATAGATTTTGCAGCAGCCCCTTTTCCAATAACTATATCAAGAGCATAATCTTCCATTGCAGGATAAAGTATTTCTTCTACATTTCTATTTAATCTGTGTATTTCATCAATAAATAAAACATCATTATCCTGAAGGGTTGTTAAAATAGCAGCTAAATCACCAGCCCTTTCTATGGCAGGTCCTGAAGTTACTTTTAAATTTCCACCCATCTCTGTTGCAATTATATTTGCAAGGGTAGTTTTACCAAGTCCTGGTGGTCCATAAAGTAAAACGTGATCTAAAGCTTCTCCTCTATTTTTTGCTGCCTTAATAAAGATATCTAATCTTTCTTTAACTTTATCTTGACCTATATATTCGCTTATTTTTTGAGGTCTTAAACTTAATTCTCCATTAAAGTCCTCATTTAGTTCATTTGGAGTAATAATTCTTTCCATTTAAATCACCTAACCCATTAATACTCTTAAACATTCTTTTATCATAAGCTCTACTGTGTTATCTTTTTTAATATTTTTAATAGCCATATTAGCTTCTTTTTCACTATACCCTAAAGCTAAAAGTGCCCCTAATACTTCTGATATTTTAAGTGCATAATCATCATCTGAAGAAATTAACTTTGAAATATTTTCTTCTCCTTCTATTAATTCATCAGGTTTTAATTTATCCTTAAGTTCTAAAATAATTCTACCAGCTGTCTTTTTACCTATTCCTGGTGCTCTGCAAAGATGCTTTTCATCTCCAGTCATTATTGCATACTTTAAATTATTAATTCTACTTATAGATAATAAAGATAATGCAGCCTTAGCCCCAACCCCATTTATGCTAATTAGCATATTAAACATTTGCAATTCTTCCTTTGATAAAAAGCCATACAAGCCTATAAAGTCTTCTCTAACAATTTGTTCCAAATAAAGTTTAACCTCTTCTCCAATTGAAGGCATTCCTGACATTGTAATACCTGAAGAAAATATTTTATATCCTATACCATTATTTTCAATAACAACATAATCCTTAATTATTCCTATGTAAGTTCCTTTTATGTATTCATACATTAAGGGTTCCCCTCCTCTAAGCTTAGGTGAAAGTATGTTCTCATACAAGTCTACTTATTACTTTATCATTTTAATTGTAATCTTTCAAGAAATCCTATTATTTTTTAAAATATTTTAAGACCTAACAGATAAAAATGCTAGGCCTTAATTTTTTATTTATATATTATGTTTTAAGTAGTTAATTCAGTTATTTTATCTTCTACCTCTTGAAGATTACTACTATTAAAATATTTAAAATTTTTAAGTTTATTTATATCACTTTCTCTAAGCATATCAATTGTAATATCATCTGAATAAACTTTTTCTATACTTAAATTTTTCTTATCATCACTTTTATATATAGCTAAAAATCCATCACTTTCACCTATATAATAAGTATTTGGATTTAATGATTCCTCTTTTGTTCTCTTATATACAAAGGTATCATTAGATTTGTCAACTAATTTATAGCCATCTTTATATACAGCTCTTGAAAGAACTTCTTCTGTTAAATTTCTTTTTATATTATACTCATTCATTAATTTACTTATTGTGACTGTTTTATCTCTATTTTTATCTGTATAAAAAGATACTTTAAGATCATCTCTAAGTTCCATTCCAGAATTATTAGTATAATTAATATCTTTATTGCTAGTACTATTATTTAAATTTCTACTTTTAATATCTTTTGAAACAAAATAATAGGTTATAGAAAACAAACAAATAATTGCAATAATCGAAAGAATAAAATACTTCTTTCTTCTCATAATCATCACTCCTTATTGGCTATTGTTTCCTTTTTTATGTTTTTTATACAAAAAAATTTCTTTTCTAGAAAATAAATTTTTATTTATACTACTATTATTCTTTTACCTTACTGTTTAATTTTCTTTATATAGGTTATAAATTAATTGGAATAGCGTTTAATATTCATTTAAATATTATTAATGTTGACAATTCAGATAGGAATTATATATAATCTAAAATAATTATTAATAAAGTTAAAGGAGAATGTTACATGAAAAAAAGATTATTAATTATTATTACCTCGTTAATGCTTATTGTTTTTGCATTTATAGGCTGTAAATCTAAAAAAAATATTAAAGAAGATAATATAAATACAAAAACAATTACTATTGGAACATCTGGTACATATTATCCTTTTACTTTCTTAAATAATGGAAAACTTGAAGGATTTGAAATTGATACATGGAATGAAATAGGAAAACATATTGGTTATAACATAGAATTTAAACCTGCATCCTTTAGTGGCTTGTTTGGAATGTTAGAAAGTGGAAAAGTAAATACAATAGCAAATCAAATAACTATTACTGATGAAAGAAAAGAAAAATATAATTTTACTAATCCTACTGTATATAGTGGTGCTCAGATAATAGTTAGAAAAGACAATAATTCAATAAAGTCCTTTAAAGATTTAAACGGAAAAAAAGTTGGAGTTGACCTTGGTAGCAACTATGAGAATATAGTTAAAAGTAAAGATACTGATAAAAAAATAAATGTACTTACATATCAAAATACTGATGCAGCTTTTAATGAATTGCTTCTTGGAAGAATAGATGCTGTTGTTATAGATAAAATTTCAGCTCTTGCTTCAATTAAAGAAAAGAACCTTAATTTAAAACTTGCTGGTAACCCTATTGATAAAATAGAAAATGCTTATCCATTTATTAAAAATAAAGAAAATACTGAACTTATAGCTAAAATAAATAAAGCTTTAGAAGATATGGAAGAAGATGGAACATTAAAGTCAATATCAGATAAATGGCTTGGAATGAATGTTACAGTTCCAAATAATAATGAAAATTACTCAAAGGCTAATGAATTAAAAAATAATTCTTCAACATATTTTGATTTTATGTATTCATTTAAACTTGTTCCTATGTTAATTAAAGCTTCTAAAACTACTCTTTCTCTATCTATTTTAGGTATGCTAATAGGCCTTATAATTGGAACTTTTTTATCTATTGTAAGAATTTATAAATTCCCTATTTTAAAACAATTAGCTAAAGTTTATATTTCATTTTTTAGAGGTACTCCCCTTTTAGTTCAATTGTTTTTATTATACTTTGGTATACCTCAAATAATACCTTCTCTCCAAAATATGAGTGCTTACACAGCAGCTCTTATTGGACTTGGATTAAATGCTTCAGCTTATATTGCTGAAATATTAAGATCAGCAGTAACTGCCATTGATAAAGGTCAAATGGAAGCTTGTCTATCCCTTGGTATGACAAAAGGAGAAGGTCTTAGCCGAATTATTATGCCGCAGGCTTTTAGAATCGCAATTCCACCTCTTGGAAATATATTTGCAGATACTGTTAAAGGAACATCTTTAGCCTTTACTTTAGGAGTTGTAGAACTACTTGCTAAAGCACAAATGGTAGCTGCCTCTAGTTATAAATTTTTTGAAAGTTACATTATTGTAGCTATTATGTATTGGATTATAATAGAAATCTTTAATTATCTTCAAAAAATAATAGAGAAAAAACTTTCAGTATATTAAGGTAGGTGTTATGATGATAGAAATAAATGGACTTAAAAAGAGCTTTAAAAACTTACAAGTTTTAAAAGATATTAACATAAAAGTAAATACAGGAGAAGTTGTTGTTCTTCTTGGACCTTCTGGCTCTGGAAAATCTACTCTTTTAAGGTGTTTAAACTATTTAGAAACTGCAGATGCTGGAGAAATAAAAATTGGAGAAGTTAAAGTAAACACAAAAAATATTTCAAAAAAAGAAATATCAAATTTAAGAAAACAATCTGCTATGGTTTTTCAGCATTACAATTTATTTAATAATAAAACAGTTCTTGAAAATGTAACTGAAGCTTTAATAGTTGTAAAAAAACTAAAGAAAGAAAAAGCAATTGAAATTGCAATGGAGGCATTAAAAAAAGTTGGAATGGAAGAAAAGATAAATTTCTATCCAAATACACTATCTGGAGGACAAAAACAGAGAGTTAGCATTGCTCGTGCTATTGCCATTAATCCAAATGTTATCCTTTTTGATGAGCCAACATCTGCTTTAGATCCAGAGCTTGTTACAGAAGTTTTATCTGTTATTAAAAACTTAGCAAAAGAACATAGAACTATGATTATAGTTACCCATGAAATGTCTTTTGCAAAAGAAGTAGGAGATAAAATAATATTTATGGCAGATGGGGTTGTTGTTGAAGATGGAACTCCAGATGAAATATTTAATTCTCCTAAAAATGAGAGAACAAAACAATTTTTAAATAGATTTGTAAGTGCCAATTAATTGCTTATAAAATATAAAAACTATTTATATCCATAAAAAAAGAAAATTAAACTTATATTAAAGACTGTAGGAAAATTTGTGTAAAACAATATTTTCTTACAGTCTTTTATTAAATTCTTGTAATACTTTTATTTATTCTTTTTTGTTTAAATCTATAGTATTTCTAACAGTTATTCCAAACTTTTTCCAAACATAATTATGAACTTCATTATATATTCCATAAATTTATACAATTTGTTTTAATAGCCACTTTTTTGTTTCTTCATTACAAAAAGCCCCTTTTATACTATTTAAATATATTTTTTTAACATCTTTATAAGTTAGTGAATGTACATCATTTATATTATTACATTCCTCTGTTAATGTTACATTAGAAACTGTTCTATTATCTGTACTTAAATTTACATATAAACCATCATTTAAAAATTTCTTTATTGGATGATTTTCATATCCTTTTACAGCCTTAGTTTGAACATTACTTTTAGGGCACATTTCTAAAATAATACTGTTATCCTTAACTAAATTATAAACTTCTTTATCCTTTTCTATAGCAACAGCATGTCCTATTCTTTCTGCTCCTAAAAGCTCTATTGAGTCTTTTACATTACTTGAAAAGCCAGTTTCTCCAGCATGAATTGTAACTTTATAACCATACTTTCTTGCAAGATCAAAAGGCTCTTTAAACTTTTTTGCAAACCCTTCTTCTTCTCCTCCTGCAAGGTCTAAAGCAACAACACCTCTTCCTATAAAATCCTTTCCACCTTCAATAACTTCATAAGTTGATTCAACTGACATATGTCTTAAAAGACTTAAAATCAAATTACTTTTAACTCCAAAATCTTCTTCTCCTTTTCTTAATCCTTCTAAAACACTCTCTATTATTTCAGGAACTTCCATTCCCTTTTCTTTATGAAATAAAGGTGCAAATCTAATTTCAATATATTTTACATTCTCTTTACTTACATCTTCTATTAATTCATAAGCTATTCTTTTTAAATTTTCTTTATTTTGCATTAACTTTATAGGTAAGTCAAACCTTTTTAAATACACATCTAATGAAGGACAATCTTCTGGAACAATTAGTGTACTTTTTATTTCTTCATATCCTTTATTATCTACTGCTATATTTTCTTTTTCTATTAAATCTAAAACTGTCTCTACTCTTAAACATCCATCTAAATGACAATGTAACTCAATCTTTGGTAACTTTTTAAAATTCATTATATTATCCCTCCTAAATTTTATAAAAAAAATCTTAACTACGAAGAAGGTATTTTGCACATTAAATATCTTCTTCGTAATCAAGATTTATTGGTTCTTGGTAGAAACTCCTTAACCTTATTTTAAGGATTATACGAATTGTTTTTTTAATTAAATCTATTTTAACACATTATTTTTATAAATCAATATCTTTTTAAATCTAAACAAAAAATAAAAGCACCAAAATATGATGCTTTTTAATAAAAATAGTTGTTAAAATTAAATATTACTTTTTGCTTCTAGATTTCTAAGCTTTCTGTTAACCTTTGCAATCAATCTTGCATTATGAATACCTTTGTTCATTAATGATACTTTTCTAGCTTCTAGTTCTAATATTTTATTCATTTAAAAATCCCCTCTCACCCATAAATATTTTAAATATGGCTTCTTCCATATTAATTACAATTCTACCATATTTTATAATTTATTCAAGATGATTGCATTTAGATTTTTAAATTTATCTCTTCTTATCTCTTAAACTTTAGATTTATCTCCTCTTTTGTCATAATTCTCATTTTTTCTATAATAATTTACTTCATTGGCTATTTGATACTCTAATTTATCTAATTGAGACAGTATATTTTTATTTTCGCTCTTCTTTTTTGAATTCATATATAATTCTCCTCTTTATAAAATAAAATTATTTACTTTTTAAATGGATTTTTTCTCTCTTTATCTTTTCCAAGTTTTCTTGATTCCTTGGAATAACCTATTTCATTAGCTGTTTCCATTTTCATTTTTTCAACTTCTTTTCTAGTTTTTTGTCCTGATTTTTTGTTAGCTTTGCTATTTTTATTATTTTTATGTGACATAATATTCACTCCTTTAACTAAATATATCATTTATATTATTTAGTTTTTAAGTCATATATATTCTATAAAAATCTTATATGCACTTGTAAATATTTTCTTCACATTCTTATATTTTGAACACAAAATATTATTCATATATTATTAAAATAAATGAATTAACAACAAAAAAAAGGTTACCTCCTATCTTTTATAGATAGAAAATAACCTTTTTTATATATACACTATTAACAAAAGCCTTAATTTATGTATATCATAATAAATATTAAATTCTAACGAAAATCCAATTCACTCAATCCGTTGATATCACTAGCCTTAAGTCCTATTCTTCCCATCCTTCTGGGAATTCAGCATTGTGGTAAACTTCTTGAACATCATCATCATCTTCAAGTAAGTCAAGCATCTTTTGGAACTTCTTAGCATCTGCTTCATTTAATTCTGATGTTGTATCTGGAATCATCTTAACTCCAGCATCTAAGAATTCTAATCCTTGTTCTTCTAAAGCTTCTCGAACTTCACCAAAGTTTGCTGGATCTGTATAAATTACAAATACCTCATCTTCAGCTTGGAAATCTTCTGCTCCAGCATCTAATGCCATCATCATAACTTCTTCTTCGTCTAAATCGCCTTTTTCAATAACGATTTCTCCTCTTTCTTGGAACATGAATCCAACACAACCTGTTGTTCCCATATTTCCTCCACCTTTTGTAAAGGCACTTCTTACATTACCTGCTGATCTATTTTTATTATCTGTTAAAACTTCAACTATTACTGCAACTCCTGATGGACCATATCCTTCATAAACAATTTTTTCATAGTTTACTGCTGATAATTCTCCTGCTGCTTTTTTTATTGATCTTTGTATAGTATCATTAGGCATATTAGCTGCCTTTGCTTTTGCTATTACGTCTCTAAGTTTAGCATTAGACTCAGGACTTGAACCACCATTCTTTACTGCAACAATTATTTCTTTACCGATCTTTGTAAAAATCTTTCCTCTTTTTGCATCCACTTTACTCTTTTTTGCTTGGATGTTATGCCATTTTGAGTGTCCTGACATGTCTATTCCTCCTTACATTTTTTTTAAACTATAAAAATTATACCATAAAATTATATCATATGGTTTTCACTTTATTCAACATATCCATTATTTATATTTTCTTTACAAATTTTAATTAAATCACTTTAAATAGTCTATTGTTCTCTTTAAAATATATTCCTTCTTCACCTTTTGAAATAATAGCTTTACCATTTGTAGCTTCTGTAACTTCTTTTTCAATTTTAGGTACTATACTTTTTTCTGCATATATATGCAAAATAACCTTATCTGTATATTCTGAATCTTCTATGTACCAGTTATTTTGTCCGCAAATATATTGTATCTTTCCAATTAAATCATAATCTATAGTAATTGAAACCTTAAAACCTAAAACTTTTTCTACAATTCCACTAGCCTTAATAGCTATACTAGCTCCCTTTGTATAAGCTCTTGTAAGACCACCTGCACCTAAAAGTATTCCACCAAAATATCTAGTAACAACTACAGCACAATCTGTGATACCTTGCTTTTTCATAACTTCTAATATAGGAATTCCTGCTGTACCTTGAGGTTCTCCATCATCTGAATATCTTTGAATACCATAATTTTCCCCAATAACATAAGCCCAACAATTATGTCTTGCTTGTTTGTGCATACTTTTTATTTCATTTACAAAAGCTTTAGCCTCTTCTTCACTTTCCACTCTCTTTGCATATCCTATAAATTCTGATTTTTTTTCTTCAAAACGGTCTTCCCCTCTATCTCTAATGGTTATATATGCCATCTTTTAAACTCCTCCTTAATTATATCAAGTCCTTTTCTTATGTTATCACAATTTGTTTGAGAAAAACCTATCCTAAAAGACCTGTCCCCGTCTTTACTATCTCTAAAAAATAATACTCCTGGTGTTATATAAACTTTTCTCTTTTTTAATTTATAAAATAAATCTCTTGATGATATATTAATATCCTTAATTTTAAGATAATAGTTTAGTCCTCCATTTGGTTTATTACAATATACATAATCTGATAATTCTTCCCTTATTATTTTCCCCATAAACTCATATCTTTTCTTATATTCAATAGATAAATTTTTAATATTACCTCTCCAATCCTTATTTGCAATATAATACTCAAGGGTTCTTTGCATAAGAGTTGAAGTTGTAATATCAGTATTAACCTTAGATCTTAAAAAATTATCTCTAAATTTTTCAGGTACTATAATGTATCCAAGTCTTATGCCTGGTATAAATATTTTTGAAAAACTTTTTATATATATTACTCTATCTTCTGTATCTAAATATTTGAAAGGAATATAATTAAAATCTTCATTGTAGATAAATTCTGATAAATAATCGTCTTCTATTATATAAAAATCATACTTATTAGCAAGTTCTAATATTTTCTTTTTTTTATCTAAACTATAAGAAATTCCAGTTGGATTTTGAAAATAACTCATTGCATAAAAAAGACTTATTTTATTCTTTTTTAATATTTCTTCAAAAACTTCAATATTTATTCCATCATCCTCCATAGGAGCCTCAAAAAGATTTGCTCTTCTCCATTTAAATACTGATAAAGCACCTCCATAAGTTGGTTTTTCAATAATTACATTATCATTAATATTAAGAAGTGCTTTAGAGGCTATATCTATACCTTGTTGAGCTCCAGAAACAATAAGTATATCTTCTGTATTAATTTTACCATTCCAAAATACATCATTTATAGTTTCCCTTAGTGGATCATATCCAAATGTATTTTGAGAAAGTAACACTTCTTCCCCATCTCTATCTAATACTTTGTTTACTATTTCCTTAAATTCCTTAATTGGGAAAAATATTTCTTTTGTTGTTTCTCCAGTAAAATCTATATATTCACAATCACTATTTTTAAGTATTTTAAATGTTTTAGAGTAATCTCTTATAAATTGAGAATTCACTTCTTTTTTCTTTGCAAAAGTTCCACTTCCAACCTTTTGATAAGCAAATCCTTCATTCTCTAACTTTTTATAACAACTTACAATAGTTACTTTATTAACCCCAAGTTCTTTGCTAAGGCTTCTAATAGTAGGTAACTTTTCTCCATCAGCTATTTCTCCACTTTCTATTAACTTTTTAAACTTATTTGCAATTTGAATATACTTTGGTGTTTCATCTTTAAATTCAATTTTATTTATACTTTTCAAAATATATCACCTTTTATTCTATTCCATATACATTTTCATTAATTATAAAATTATTATCTTTATCAGTTACTTCCTTAATTTTATTTTTTATTATTCCTTTTAAAAGAAGTCTTTTTAATATTTGTTCTACTTTTATACTTTTGCCATCCATTCTTTTATCTTCACCTATTTCCGTAGAACTTAAGTAATCTTTTGTATTACTTAATATATCTATTATAACTTTTGATGCTATTAGTAAATTATCATCTACATATTTATCTATGTAATCAATTATTTCTATAATATCTTCTTCTTTAGTTACACTAAATAATTTATCATCAATTATCTTTTTAAATGAATCATTTAAATTAATAACCATTCTAATAGAATCTTTACTTATTGTATATCCATTTAAGCTTAAATATAATTTAGAAAAGCTATCTAAACTTCTTATCATCATTTCATAAGCAGTATATATTCTATCTAATTGTATATATTTTTTGCATATCTTTATATCTTTAATAACCTTACTTAAATATTCTAGGTTTTCTATATAATTTCCTTCCCCACCATATATAACTCTATTGTAAATTAAATTTATCTCATTATCTCTTGAAAAAACCAACTTTGAAAATTTTAATATTCCCTTTGATATACCTTTACTTCCTTCCTTTTCATAGGAGTATAAAAATGTCTTTTTACTTAATAGCTTAACATGAATTGGAATTCCATTAACCTCTGAATATAAATCTCTCATTTTATGAAAATCATCTTTGTATATAACAAAAAAATCAATATCAGATCCTCTCCAAATATCTCCTGATACCATACTACCAAAGGTAAATACTGAAATAACATTATCATTTCTTTTAAAATCTTTCATTATATCATTAAAGGCTTTTTGATACTCAATTATTACATTTTTCATTCAATTTTTTCCTCCATAATTTATTACTATCAATTATAACAAAACTGTTTTAATTGTTAAAATATTATTTAAAATTAAAACTATTTTAAATAATATATAAAATAATAAAGATTCATAAAATATCATAAAGTCTATTTTACGAATCTTTATTTTGTTTCTATAATTTAGTTTAATATATTTATTATATAAGATCGGAAGAGCGTCGTGTAGGGAAAGAGTGTCCTAGGTGTG
>ERZ1463036.190-NODE-190-length-14049-cov-17.593397_pt1 | contig 14049 bp, 13 predicted proteins | sample MGYA00564485_ERZ1463036 | MGnify/ENA primary metagenome ERZ1463036 (study PRJEB39244, sample SAMEA3635127) | Helicobacter pylori | study: EMG produced TPA metagenomics assembly of PRJEB11511 data set (Assembly of a 5300-year-old Helicobacter pylori... | reverse complement strand
CAGCTTTTTAATAACTCTCTTTTTCTAGTGTCCTTGACAAAGGGTCCACTTTAATTTTGAGGTAGTCTTTTTTTATTTATGCCCTATATTATATATATTTTATATAACTTAAATTATTAGCTTATATACATTTATTAATTTTAAGGTTTAGCTTTTGGTGTAAAAATAAGTGCCATCATATATCCAAAAAATATAGCTCCTGCTATTCCTCCTGCTGTTGCAATTGTTCCTCCTGTGAATATTCCCATAAACCCATCTGTCTCTATTGCTTTTTTTACGCCATTTGCTAATGAATATCCAAATCCTATTATAGGTACTGTCGCTCCTGATCCTCCAAACTTAACTATAGGTTCATATATCCCTAAAAATGTTAAAATTACTCCACTAGTAACATAAGATACCATTATATAGGGCATTTGTACTTTAAAGTAATCAAGAAGAATCTGACCAATAAGACAAATTATTCCTCCTACTATAAATGCCCTTACATAATCCATAAGCATATTTAATCACTCCTTATTTTCAATAATTACTGCATGAGCTACACAGGGTATTGTTTGTTTTTGTAAAGTACTAGTTGGTGATAATAAAGCCCCTGTTGATACTAGCATTACTTTATTGAATTCTTTATTTTTAAGTTTTTTGTAAATATATCCACAGAAAACAGTAGCTGAACATCCACATCCACTACCTCCACAGTGTACATCTTGTTTTTCCATATTAAACATTTCTATTCCACAATCCATATATACTTTTGATATATCAAGTCCCCTTTGAGCTAATAATTCTTCTGTTATTTCTTTACCTAGTTTTCCCAAATCTCCTGTAGCTATTACATCAAAGCTATTTGGGTCATCTTTTGTATCATTAAAATATGAGTATATAGTATCTACTGCTGCAGGAGCCATAGCTGCTCCCATATTATTACCATCATCTATACCCTTATCTATTACTTTTCCAATAGTTACATGGGTAACCTTAGGCCCTTGCCCTTTTGGAGATATTAATACACTACCTGCCCCAGTAACGGTCCATTGAGCTGTCATAGGTTTTTGATTGCCAAATTCTAGAGGAAACCTAAATTGTCTCTCTGCTGCACAAAAATGACTAGATGTTCCAGATAGTATCAAGTCTGCAAATCCTCCATCTATAAGCATAGAGCTTATACACATACCTTCTGCCATAGTAGAACATGCTCCATATATTCCTATAAATGGTATAGATAAATCCCTAGCAGCAAAAGATGCAGGAAATATTTGATTGAGCAAATCTCCACCTATCATATAATTTATATCTTCTAATTTTTTATTAGCTTTTTCACATGTTTTTTTCATAGCAGTTTTTACCATATCACTCTCTGCTAATTCCCATGATTTTTGACCACATAAGTCATCCTCAAGTATAATATCAAAATATTTTCTTAATGGTCCTTCTCCCTCTTTGGGACCAACAACTGAACTAGCTGATATAATAGTTGGCTTATTTTCTAGTTTTACTGTTCTATTTCCAATTCTTTTACTTTTCATATTTTAGTCTCCTTATTTTATAAGATTGAAAATATAGTATATAAATCCACATAGAATAGATGAGCCTATTCCATATACTAATACTGGACCTGCAATTTTAAATAAGTTTGCTCCTACTCCAAGTACATAACCTTCTCTTTTAAACTCCATAGCAGGTGATACTATAGAATTTGCAAATCCTGTTATAGGTATAGCTGAACCTGCACCTGCCCTTTTTCCTATAAGGTCATACACACCAAGACCTGTTAATAAAGCTCCTATAAATATCAAAGTTATTGATGTAGCGCCTGCTGCATCTAGTTTACCAAGCCCTACAAAATTCATATAAAAATCATTTATACCTTGTCCTATTACGCATATTATTCCACCAACTATGAATGCTAATATATAGTTTTTCGCGTATGTTGGTTTTGGGCTTTTTTCTTCAACATACTTTTTGTAATTTTTATCCATAAATTAACCTCCTTGAATTATAGACCATCCTATTAAAGATCCAATTACTTTTCCCACAAGCATTGCTATAATTATATATTTTAAATACAAAGCAGGTATTTTTAATCTTCTTGCAACTACAGGTATATAATCTAATATCTCTGTTAGGCCCGAACTTAAAAAACCTACGAATACTCCATAAGCAAGCCCTGCTACTAAAGCACCCATTTTACCTATGCGTATATTCATGCCTTGAATTGAAATTAAGCTTCCAAATAAAGTTCCTATAACCAGTAGACTTTCATATGCCCCTATAAATTCTTTTGTCTTACTTATTTGTGCCATTCTAGGTATTATACCTACAAGTATCAGTAAAGAAACTACTCCTGACCCAACAACTACTCCTGATGATATTCCAAATATTATTAAAAATAATTTCACAAAATACCTCACTGTTTTTTTCTTAGTTGATTTTCTATTTCTTTATTTAATGAAACCATCTTTAAATCTAAAGGACTAGGCTCTCCTCTAGAATAATTTGGTATGAATTTATTAAAAAATAATGCTACGCCAATTCCTATACCAATTGAATATGGTATTTGAAAATATGGCATATAAGACTTTGCATCTTTAGTGATTGCATTTACCATCATAAATTGCGAATGAGCCATATTTACATCTGCATGAAAGTTCATTATTCCCATTATAGAACCCATAAGTACTACTACTGCTACTATGAAAACTCTTATGTATTTAGTTCTATCTTTTTTGTAGCTGTCAAAGAAGATTATTATATCTTCAGGTTTCAAAAAATTTAACCTTAATTTTGGAAACCTATTATTTACTTCTTCTATAACTTCACCTAAATGTATTACATCATATTTAGATGTATTATTGTCGTAGCTTCTTAAGCATATATCTTTTATTTTCGCTTCATAAGCCTCTGGATAGATAGTATATATTTCACCTAAATAAATTTCTTTTTTTGATATGTTAAAAGGTTTTATACTCTTAGGTATTAAGTAAATATCATCCATATATAATACCTCCTTCTTACTTTATTATTTGTTTAAGCTAATAAAATATTCTAATATATTAAAACTTAAACAACATTTATATAAATTTTAACCTAGGTTGTTTTTACCTATAATTTATTTCAAATAAAAAGCACCCACTAAACAAATATTTGTCTAATGGGTGCTTTTTTATTTTTATTAACTAATATATGATTTTAATTTAGCTAATACTTTTTTCTCTATTCTAGAAACTTGTACTTGAGATATATTTAACATATCCCCAATTTCACTTTGAGTTTTATCTTCAAAATATCTAAGCATTATTATCTGTCTTTCTCTTTTTTCTAATTTGCCTAAAACTTCTTTTAAAAGAAGATTATCTATTACTTTCTCTTCTTCACACTCTCCCTTTAAGCTAATCTTATCTATTAAGCAAATTGGATTTCCTTCTTCTTCATGTATAACTCCATGTAAATACTCTACAGAAAAATTAGATTCCATTGCCATAACTAAGTCTTCTTTTTCCACTTCTAATACATTAGCTATTTCTTCTATACTTGGTTCTCTTCCTAGTTTCTTGCTAAGTATTTCACTTTGTGTTTTAGCTTTTATAGCTATTTGCTTTAAAGACCTAGATACTTTTACCATTCCGTCATCTCTTAGATATCTTTTTATTTCTCCTAATATCATTGGTACAGCATATGTAGAAAACTTTACATTAAACTTAGGATCAAACTTATATATAGCCTTTATTAAACCTATTGATCCTAATTGAAATAAATCATCTCTATCATAACCTATATTTAAAAATTTAGTTACAACACTTCTAACTAATCCTAGGTTGTTAGTTATTAGTATTTCCTTAGCTTCTTCATCCCCATGTTGTGCTTTATCTATTAATTTTAATGTTTCTTCATGACTAAGCAATACTCTCTTTTCTTCTTTTATTGCAGTTATCCCCATAATAAAACCTCTATTCTTTTGGACTTTATTGTGGTAAGTTTATTTTTTTAGTCATTACAATTTTAGTCCCTTCACCCTTTATTGAACTTACCCATACATCATCCATAAAGCTCTCCATTACAGTAAATCCCATTCCTGATCTTTCAAGCTCTGGCTTTGATGTGTAAAGTGGTTGCATAGCCATTTGAACATCTTCTATACCATTACCTCTATCTTCTACTACTATTTTTATAGTATTTCCTTCTATTTCACATCTTAAATATACGAATTCTTCTTCATTTTCATCATATCCATGAATTATTGAATTGGTTACAGCTTCTGATACTGCAGTTTTTATATCTGCTAGTTCATCTATAGTCGGATCTAATTTCGCAGCAAATGAAGCTACTATAACTCTAGCAAAACTTTCATTCTCAGATTTAGCAGAAAATTTAACTTCCATAATGTTCTTCATTTTGTATTCCCCCTTATATAGAACTTACTACTTCATCTGTATTGTTTATGTCTATAATTTTATTCATTCCAGATAAATTAAATACTTTCTCAACTCTTTCATTTGCATTTATTATAGATACTTTTCCACCTTCAGCTGATATTTTTTTGTATCTACCTATAATTACACCTATCCCTGATGAATCCATAAATTTAATATTTCTAAAATCAAATATTATGTTTTTTATAGGCTTAGATAGTAATATATTATCTATTTCATCTCTAACCTCATTTGTTATATGGTGGTCTAGTTCTGTAAATACAAACTCTATTGTTAGAGTTTTTTGTTCTAAGTAGTAGTTTATCATTTGTATCCCCCCTGATTATTGAGTATATTAACTCTTAATCAATTCTATTATATTTACTTTTTATCCTTCAACAAAATTTAACTACTTTTGTTTTATTATGTCTTAATCAACATCAGACATAAATTATATAATTAATGATGTTAAATGTTGGCAATCCACATATTTATTATTTACATATTTTTTATTAATATACATTTTTTTCTATTAATTTATTTATCTTTATATAAAGAAATAATTAATAGAAAATTTTTGCATATAAAAAAGCATAGCTTTTGCTATGCTTTTTTATCTATCTTCTTTTGTTGTTTGCTTTTTCTATGTTTATCTTGTTACCTTTTATTTTTATATCTTTCATCTTTTCTAATACTTTTTTAGCATTTTGCTTAGGTACTTCAACAAAAGTATATTTGTCATATATATCTATAGTTCCTATAAGCTTTCCTGGTATCCCAACTTCTCCAGCTATTGCACCTAATATATCTTTAGCTTGAACTCTTTGGTTTCTACCTACATTTATAAATAATCTAGCCATACCTTCTTGAGCTCCAGTTGATCCACCTTTAGAACGAGCTTCTCTACGTTGTCTTGGTTTTTCTTCTACTATTTCTTCTTTAAGTTCTTCACCTAAAGCTAATTTTAAAAGTGCAGCAGCTACATCAACTGTAGAGTAATCTTCTTCTTGACAGAATGTTTCTAACCATTGCATTTGTTTAGTTAATTTACCTTGTTCCATAGTTGATTTAACTTCTTTGAAAAATGCACTCACTTTCTTTTCTTCAACATCAGCTATTGAAGGTATACCATGCTTAATTAACTTAGTCTTAGTATATCTTTCTATATCTTTCATCTTTCTCATTTCTTTTCCAAATACGAAACTGAAAGATATACCTTCTCTACCAGCTCTACCAGTTCTACCTATTCTATGAACATAGTATTCTTCGTCTTGAGGAAGATCATAGTTAAATACCGCTTCAACATCATCAACGTCTATTCCTCTAGCTGCAACATCTGTAGCTACTAGTATGTCTATAGTTCCCCCTCTAAACTTATCCATAACTATATCTCTTTGAGTTTGCTTTAAATCCCCGTGTAATGCATCTGCAAAATATCCTCTAGCTTGTAATTCACTAACTAATTCATCTGAACCTCTCTTAGTGTTACAGAATACTACTGATAATTTTGGATTATAAACATCTATTAATCTACATAATACTTCTAATTTATTTGCAGATCTCGTCTCTATATAATATTGCTTTATATTAGGCACTGTAAGTTCTTTTCTAACAACTTTTATGTGCTCTGGATTTTTTTGGTATGCCTTTGTTAACTCTAATATCCCTTTTGGCATAGTAGCTGAGAAGAATACTGTTTGTCTATCTTCTGGAGTTCTACTTATTATAGTTTCTATATCTTCTCTGAACCCCATATCTAACATCTCATCCGCTTCATCTAATACAACCATCTTAACATTATCCATTTTTAATGTTTTACGGTTTATATGGTCTATAACACGACCCGGAGTTCCTATTACTATTTGAACTCCCCCTTTTAAAGACTTTATTTGTCTATCTATTGGTTGCCCACCATATATAGGTAAAGTTTTTATTCCGTGCATGTATTTAGATATTTTTCTTATTTCTTTAGAAACTTGTATTGCAAGTTCTCTAGTAGGACAAAGTACCACCGCTTGTAAACTTTTGTCCTCTGGATTTATAGTTTCTAGTATTGGTATACTGAATGCTGCTGTTTTTCCCGTACCTGTTTGTGCTTGACCTATAACATCTTTACCTGATAATACAACAGGTATAGATTGAGCTTGTATTGGAGATGGCTCTTCAAACCCCATGTCCGATATAGCTTTTTTTATATCATCACTTATTGGTAAGTCTTCGAATTTTATTGTGTTCATATATTATTTCCTTTCCGTTATCTAATTATATTAACTTATCTATTATATATTTAATTCGAATAATATGCAATTAGTATTTTATCCCTTACTCATCTATAATATTCAAGATAATACAACTTGTTTTATACCATTAAGCAAAGATATATATATAATATAGTGTAGCCATATATAAAAGATATGTTGAAAGCATTAGCATTCCCTGCCATCTATGTAATTTATGTTTTTTAATAGTTGGTATTATTAAAATCAAAAGTAGAGCTATCATAAAAGGAAAATCTATTTTTGCTGTTTGTGCCAAAATTGGTATATCATTTGGTATTGCTGATATTCCTATTACAGATACTATATTTAATATGTTAGCACCTAATACATTTCCCACTGATATAGCATGATGCTTTTTCCTTATAGCGGTTATTGATGATACTAATTCAGGCAGTGACGTACCTAGTGCTATTACAGTAAGACTTATTATTCCTTGTGGTATGCCTATAATTTCTGCTATTTTTATCCCATTATCTACTAATAATTTTGAGCCTAAAACCATCATTACTAATCCAAGTATAAAAAAGACAGCTATTTTCAATGTTTCCTTTATATTTATACTTCCTCTATTATAATTTTTACTTAAGTCTGTTTTACTATCTTTTTCTACACTTTTATAATTTGTATACATATATACTAAAAGCATTAAAAGAAGCAATAATGCATCTATTCTATTAATATTTCCATCTATACTAAGTAATATTGTTAAAAATACTGATATTAAAAGAATTATTGATTTTGAAAAAAACATATTTTTATCTACTTTAAATGGACTTATAAATGCTACTAACCCAAGTACTAAGCCTGTGTTACAAATAATAGAACCTACTGCATTCCCTAGGCTCATTGTTGTATGCCCTTGTAAAGATGCTACTGTTGACACTGTTAACTCTGGAAGAGTTGTTGCAAAACTTACTATCGTAGCACCAAGTACCAATTCCGATATATTAGTCTTCTTCCCTATTATTACTGTATAGTTTATAAATATATCTGCTCCTTTTGTTATTAATATAAAACCTAAAATAAATAGTATAATAATAAATAACATAATATCCCTCCCCTATATAAGATAGATATTCATTATTTGGACATATATACTATTTTTTTATTTTTAAATTTTTTTGTTTTAGCATAAAAACACTTGGGTATTATATGATTATAAGGAAAACAAATTCAGATTAAATTTAAAAATTATCGACAATATTTATGCGAAAGGTTGTATACAAAATACCTTTTATATGTTATGATTATATTGTCTAAAAATTATCTAGCTAGATTAATAATATAAATTTTTTAAATATTTAAATTTAAATAATAATAAATAACTTTACAAATTTTAAACCCTAACAAGGAGGCTATTCACATGAATGCATGGCAAGGATTTAAAGAAGGTAGATGGACTAAAGAAATAGATGTTAGAGGGTTCATCCAAGAAAACTACACTCCATATGAAGGAAATGATTCTTTCTTAGCTGGAGCTACTGAAAACACTAAAAAATTATGGGAAGAAGCTATGGCTCTTTTCAAAAAAGAAAGAGAAAATGGCGGAACTTTAGACGTTGATACTAAAACAGTATCTATGATAGATGCTTATGCACCAGGATACTTAGATAAAGAATTAGAAACAATAGTTGGTTTCCAAACTGACGCACCATTAAAAAGAGCTGTTATGCCTTTCGGTGGTATAAAAATGGTTGAAAATTCTTGTAAGGCTTACGGATACGAATGTGATCCTGAAATAAGCGAAATATTCACTAAATATAGAAAAACTCATAACCAAGGGGTATTCGATGCTTACACTCCTGAAATGAGAGCTGCTAGAAGATCTGGTATAATAACTGGTTTACCAGATGCTTACGGAAGAGGTAGAATAATAGGTGACTACAGAAGAGTTGCTTTATACGGTGTAGATAGATTAATAGAAGATAAATTAGCTCAAAAAGCTGAATACGAAGTAAGATGTATAGACGAAGAAGTTATAAGAGCTAGAGAAGAAATATCTGATCAAATAAAAGCTTTAGAAGCATTAAAGAGAATGGCTTTATCTTACGGATTCGATATATCTAAGCCAGCTACTAACTCAAGAGAAGCTGTTCAATGGTTATACTTCGGATACTTAGGAGCTATAAAAGATCAAAACGGAGCTGCAATGTCATTAGGTAGAACTTCTACATTCTTAGACATATACTTCGAAAGAGATTTAGCTAACGGAACAATAACTGAAGAAGAAATTCAAGAAATAATGGACCACTTCGTTATGAAGTTAAGAATGGTTAAATTCTTAAGAACTCCAGAATACAACGATTTATTCTCAGGAGACCCAACTTGGGTAACTGAATCAATCGGTGGTATGGGTATAGATGGTAGAACATTAGTAACTAAAAACTCATTCAGAATGTTAAATACTCTTTACACTCTTGGACCATCTCCAGAGCCAAACTTAACAGTATTATGGTCTACTAGATTACCTCAAGGATTCAAAGACTTCTGTTCAAAAGTTTCAATAGATACAAGTTCTGTTCAATACGAGAACGATGACTTAATGAGACCATACTGGGGAGATGACTACGGTATAGCTTGTTGTGTATCTGCAATGAGAATAGGTAAACAAATGCAATTCTTCGGAGCTAGAGTTAACTTAGCTAAGACTTTATTATACGCTATAAACGGTGGTGTTGATGAGAAGTCAGGAGCTCAAGTTGGACCAAGATTTGAGCCAATAACTGCTGAATACTTAGACTACGATGAAGTTATGTCTAAATTTGAACCATTCACTGATTGGTTAGCTAACTTATATGTAAATACATTAAACATAATCCACTACATGCATGATAAGTACTCTTATGAAGCATTAGAAATGGCTTTACATGATAGAGAAATATTCAGAACTATGGCTTGTGGTATAGCTGGTTTATCAGTTTGCGTTGACTCATTATCTGCTATAAAACATGCTAAAGTTAAAACTATAAGAAACGAAGCTGGTATAGCTGTTGACTTCGAAATAGAAGGAGATTATCCAAAATTCGGAAACAACGATGACAGAGTTGACCAAATAGCTTGTGACTTAGTAGAAAACTTCATGAACAAAATAAGAAAGAACAAAACTTACAGAGATTCTTACCATACTCAATCTATATTAACAATAACTTCAAACGTTGTTTACGGTAAGAAGACTGGTAACACTCCTGACGGAAGAAGAGCTGGTGAGCCATTCGCTCCAGGAGCTAACCCAATGCACGGAAGAGATAACAGCGGAGCTTTAGCTTCATTATCTTCAGTTGCTAAATTACCATACGAGCATGCTCAAGATGGTATATCTAATACTTTCTCTATAGTACCAGGTGCTTTAGGAAAAGATATGAACGAAAGAGTAAACAACTTATCTTCAATGATGGACGGATACTTCGCTCAAGGAGCTCATCACTTAAACGTTAACGTATTTGATAGAGCTACTTTAGAAGATGCTATGGAGCATCCAGAAAAATACCCTCAATTAACTATAAGAGTTTCAGGATACGCTGTAAACTTCATCAAGTTAACTAGAGAGCAACAATTAGACGTTATAAACAGAACATTCCACGGAAAAATGGCTTAATTTATAACATCTATAATCTTACATCAGATAGTTTAACAATTATCAAGAATCAAAGTATATAATTTTTCAGAGTGTAAGTCTCATCAACTTACACTCTTTTTTTATTTATTTTAAAATTAATTGTATGTAATAATATTATAATCTAAAATTTTTTTACATATATAGTTTGTATAGGTACTTACTGGGTATAATTAAAATATAAGGAATTATACATTACTTAAACAATATAGACTTTAAAGATATAATAATTTATAATATATTTAGATGATATTATGTATACAGTATATTTAAAACGCAATTTATAAAACGACTTAGAGGTGGATATTATGATAAAAGGAAGAGTTCATTCAATAGAAACATTTGGTACAGTAGATGGTCCAGGAATAAGATTTATAGTGTTTATGCAAGGATGCCCATTAAGATGTAAATATTGCCACAATAGAGATACATGGGATGCAAAAGGTGGAAAAGAATATACAACTGACGAACTAATCACTGAAGTACTTAAGTACTCATCTTATATGAAATTCTCTGGTGGCGGTTTAACTGTTTCAGGTGGTGAAGCTACACTTCAACCAGAATTTGTAGCAGAATTATTTGCTAAGGCTAAGAAAAATGTTATACACACTTGCTTAGATACTTCTGGATTTGTAGATATAGATAAAATAGATCCAATACTTGATAATACTGATTTAGTTTTACTTGACTTAAAACATATGATAGATGATAAGGCTAAAGACTTAACAGGTGTAACAATCCAAAAAACATTAAAGTTAGCTAAACACTTAGATGAAAGAAATATACCTGTTTGGATAAGACACGTTTTAGTCCCTGGTATAACAGATGATAGAGAAAACTTAGAAGCATTAGGTAAGTTTGTATCTACTCTTAACAATGTAGATAGATTTGAATTATTACCATATCATACAATAGGTGTTCACAAATGGGAAAGTATGGGGATTGAGTATGAGTTAAAAGGTGTTCCTGATGCTACTCCAGAAGATATTAAAAAAGCTAGCCAAGTCTTAAAAGAATTTGGTGTTGAGGTATTTAATAAATAAGCCCTTAAATTTTTTTGAATAATTTATATATAACAAAAAAAGAAGTCCTAGGACTTCTTTTTTTGTTATATATTTTAATATTAGTATTTTAGAATTAGAATTCTAAATCTTCTACTTCTATGTTTTCTATAGCATCTTGTATTAATTTTTCTACATCTAATGCATTTTCTGACTTTTCAATTCTCTCTAATCTAGGCTTAGTCACAGGTTTTTTAGGAGCAAATACTGTACAACAGTCTTCTTCTGGAAGTATTGATGTTTCAAATGTTCCTATTTTCTGAGCTATATCAACTATTTCAGTTTTATCCATAGCTATAAGAGGTCTAAATACAGGTATACTAACTGATGCATTTGTGCAAGTTAGTCCTTGTATAGTCTGAGATGCAACTTGTCCTATACTCTCTCCTGTAACTAAAGCATCACAGTGTCTTTTTTCTGCTACTGCTTGAGCTATTCTCATCATAAATCTTCTTGATATTATAGTCATTTCTTCATCTTTACAATTTAAACCTATAGCTTTTTGTATTTCTAACATATTAACTTTATGAAGTCTTACTCTTCCACAGTACTTAGCTAATATTTTTCCTAAATCTCTTACCTTCTCTTGAGATTTTTCACTAGTAAATGGATAACTGTGGAAATGTATACATTCTAGTTCCATACCTCTTTTTGCTACCATCCAAGATGCAACTGGTGAATCTATTCCTCCAGATAATAAAGACATTGCTCTACCATTTGTTCCAAGAGGCAATCCTCCATACCCTGGTATAGTATCACTGTATACCATTACATGATTTTCTCTATATTCACAACGTATTCTAACTTCTGGATTTCTTATATCTACTGCTATTTTGTCTTTAACTTGAGATACTAAGTAACCTGCTATATCTCTACTCATTTCTTGAGAAGTAAATTTAAAGCTCTTATCTCCTCTTTTACTTTCTACTTTAAAGCTCTTTGCCCCTGCATCTATTTTTTCTTCTAATACTTCTAATGCTAATTCTTTTAATTTAGTATAATCTTTTTCAGCTCTTATTGCTGGACATACTCCTACTATACCAAATACTTTTCTTACTTCTTCTGCAACGTCTTCATAATCATAGTCTTCTAAGTCTACATATATTCTTCCAAATTCTTTATAAACTTTAAATTCACCTAATGGCTTAAGCATATTTTTTACATTTTTTATTAACTTATTTTCAAATAAGTATCTATTTTTTCCTTTTACACCTATTTCCCCGTACTTAACTATTAATATATTATACAAATGTATCACCTCATATTTTGATTATCTTCTTCTTATTATTATTTTTCTTAAAGATTCAACTTCTTCTTTAAGTATTTTTACAGCTTCTAAAATATCTTCTTCTGTATTTAAATCTGATAAGCTAAATCTAATAGCTCCTTCTATTTCTTCATTAGTTAATTTCATTTGAGTTAGTACATGACTTCCCTTTTTCTTAGAAGAACATGCAGAACCTGTAGATACATACATACCTTTTTGTTCTAAGCAATGAAGTAACACTTCTCCTCTTATGTCTTTAAATGAAATATTAAGTATATGACACACTCCATCTTCTGGAGAATTTATTTTTATATCTTCTATATTTTTAGATATTTCTTCTTTAAGTAGATTCTTTAGAGCAGTTATTTTTTCTATTTTAGAATTTAAATCAGTATTTATGATTTTTATAGCCTCACCTAATCCATATATACCAGGTGTGTTTTCTGTTCCTGATCTTATACCAATTTCTTGTCCTCCACCAGTTAACATAGGCTTTATTCTATTATTTTCCTTTATATACATAAATCCTATACCTTTAGGCCCGTGGAATTTATGCCCACTAACACTCATAAAATCTATATTATATCTTAATGGCTTAAAGTTTATCTTAGAATATGACTGAACGGCATCTACATGTAAATAAACTTTTTCTTTTAATGACTTAAGATACTTACCTATTTCTTGGATAGGTTGTATAGTTCCTACTTCATTATTTACGTGCATTATAGTTACTAAGCATGTAGTAGGCTTTATAGCTTTTTTAAGCTCTTCTAAATCTATTTTACCATCTCTATCAACATCTAAATATGTTACTTCACATCCATCACTTTCTAAATCCTTTAATGTATTTAAAACTGATGGATGCTCTATACTCGTAGATATTATATGATTTTTTCTTTTTTTATGTAGATTGACTATACCTCTAATTATAGTATTGTTAGCTTCTGTTCCTCCTGATGTAAAGTAAACTTCCTTATCCTTAGCACCTAAAGTTTTAGCAATCTCACTTCTTATTGCTTTTATATTCTTTTCTACCTCCACACCCTTTCTATGTAAAGATGATGGATTTGCATAGTCGTGACTAAGTGCATAAACAACTTTTTCAATAACCTCACTATATGGTTTAGTCGTTGCACTATTGTCTAAATATATTTCCATATTTTTCACCAGCTTCCTGTATTAAGTATTTATATAAATTCAAACTTATTCAAATATGTTTTATTTATTTAGTCTTTCCAATTTATAAATTACTTTATCAAATTGAAACAAAAATTTTATCTATTATATATTAATCTAGATAGACTTATCTATTATATCATATTTACGGTAATTTTTAAGATTTAATAAATAATATTGCTAAATATATTAAATATAATTATTGGAGATCGAAGAGCGTCGTGTAGGGAAAGAGTGTCCTAGG
>ERZ1463036.189-NODE-189-length-14062-cov-7.506461_pt1 | contig 14062 bp, 12 predicted proteins | sample MGYA00564485_ERZ1463036 | MGnify/ENA primary metagenome ERZ1463036 (study PRJEB39244, sample SAMEA3635127) | Helicobacter pylori | study: EMG produced TPA metagenomics assembly of PRJEB11511 data set (Assembly of a 5300-year-old Helicobacter pylori... | reverse complement strand
ATCAAAAGTTATTGATCAGGTCTCTGGTACAGTTATTTTACTTGGATGTCCGGGAAAGCCTATAAAGGAGATAAGGTTAAACTATTCCCAATAGGTTATAAAAAGGGAGACTTCCTATATAAAATGTCTGATAAAAAGCTAACTTTAGAGTTAAGTGAGGGAGTAAAGCCTTATGAAAGAAAAATTTCTTTAAAGGGATATTTGAAATTTAATGTAAATGAAGAAGTTAAATTAGGAGCTCTTTTTAAAGATAATTATTATGAAGTTTCAGGAAGTATAGTTGAAGAAGCAACTAATAGACCTTTAGATAAGGAAAGAATAGAAAAGGCATTATTTAAATCAGGAGATTATCCATATAGATTTAAAGAAATAGAATTTTCTTCCTTTGATGATGGATTTATAAGAATTGGAGAATTAAATGAACTTAGAAGAGAATTATTTGAAAAAATAATTAAAGGGGAATGTTCAAAGTATAGAAGAATAAGACAGGGCAAAGAAAAGCCTTTTAAAGAAATAGAAAGAGAAAGCAAAAATATAGAAATTCTTCCTAAAGTAATATTAAAGGAGCAATTTGAAGAGATTAAAAATGATTTTGATTTTATTGCTGTAGATGTATTTAATAGGGATAAAAATGGAATAAGAATAAATGATTTAAAAGATTATAGTAAGGAATGTAATTTAATATTAAGATTACCTAATATAATAAAAGAAGAATTTAATTCTGTTATAAATGTTATAGAGAAGTGCAAACCATATATTAAAGGGTTAATTACTTCAAATATAGGTATAATAAATAAATATAAAAAAGAACTCTATATTATTGGTGATTATAAATTAAATATATTTAATAAAGAAACATTAGAATTCTATAAAGGAGATATGGATATATTAACTATTAGTGAGGAACTTAATAGAAAAGAAATAAAGGCTTCTTTAAAAGGATTTAAAGGAAATGTAGCTAAAATAATATATGGTAAAACAGAACTTATGGTAAGTGAGTATTGTCCTATAGGAAGTACCTTTGGTGAAAAGTGTACAGATAAGGACTGTAACAAGGCATGTGAAAGAGATAGTTTTACATTAATTGATAGGGTAAATGAAAAATTTAATATAATGACTGATGTTTTTTGTAGAAGTCATATATTAAATTCTCTTCCATTAAATTTAATAGAAGAAATTGATGATTTAAAAGATATGGGTATTTCATCATTAAGATTAGATTTTACTGATGAAGGAAGAGATAAAGTAAGAAAAGTTATTAATGAGCTTAATGGAAAAATTTTAATAGATAATAAAAATTATACAAAGGGCCATTACAGAAGAGGTGTAGAATAAAAAATGAATGAAAGAACCTTTAGAGTTTTAGAATTCCAAAAGATTAAAGAAAATTTAAAAAAATACTCAAAAACACAAGGGGGAAAAGCTTTAATAGATAAGTTAACTCCTTATGAAACAAAGTATGAAGTAGAAATTGCACTAAAAGAAACTAAAGAAGCACTTGATATGTTAGTTACAAAGGGAGCTCCTCCTTTTGAAGGATTATATGATGTACGTGAAGGACTTCAACGAGCATCTAAAGGGGGAGTTTTATCACCAGGACAGCTTTTGAGAATAGGAAACATGTTAAAGTGTTCAAGAAGATTTAAAAAGTATGTTGAAAGAGAAGAGGAAGAAATAGCCTTTGAAAGAATAGAAGATTTAGCATATATTTTAGAACCTTTAAAGGGATTAGAGGATGAAATTGAAATTTCTATTATATCAGAAGATGAAGTAAGTGATAGAGCTTCAAGCACTCTTAGAAGTATTAGAAGAAGTTTAAAAGAAAAAAATTCATCTGTTAGAGAAAGAATAAATGGTATAGTTAGAAGCTACTCAAAATATCTTCAAGAAACCCTTTATACTATGAGAGGGGAAAGATATGTTCTTCCCGTAAAGGTTGAGTATAAAGGTCAAGTTCCAGGTATAGTACATGATCAAAGTTCAACTGGGGCAACTCTATTTATTGAGCCGATGAGTTTAGTTAATTTAAATAATGAAATTAAAGAACTTATGCTTAAGGAAAAGGCAGAAATAGAAAGAATATTAACAGTTCTTTCAAAGAAGGTTTCAAATAATATTGAAATTTGTAATAGTAACAATAAAATATTAGGAGAACTTGATTTTATATTTGCAAAAGGAGCTTATGCTTCAAAAATAGATGGAATATATCCAAGAGTTAGTGAAGATGGAAGATTTGATATAATATCAGCAAGACATCCATTAATAGAACCTAAAGATGTTGTATCTTCAGATATATATTTAGGAAAAGATAAAAATGTAATTATGATTACAGGTCCTAATACAGGTGGTAAAACAGTTACATTAAAAACAATAGGTCTTTTACATCTTATGGGGATGTGTGGACTTTTAATACCTGCAATGGAAGGTTCAACTATAGCCTTTTATAATGAAATATTTGCAGATATTGGAGATGAGCAAAGTATAGAGCAATCACTATCAACTTTTTCAGCTCACATGACAAATATTGTTGACATTATGTCAAAGGCTACAAGAGAATCACTTGTTCTTTTTGATGAACTTGGAGCAGGAACAGATCCAACAGAGGGAGCTGCATTAGCTGCTTCAATAATTGAAAATTTAAAATCAAGAGGAACTAAAGTAATTGCAACAACACATTATAGTGAACTTAAAGGATATGCTTTAAGAACAGATGATGTAGAAAATGCTTCAGTTGAGTTTGATGTAAAAACTTTAAGACCAACATATAGACTTTTAATTGGAATTCCAGGAAAATCAAATGCCTTTGAAATATCAAGAAGATTAGGTCTTAGTGAAGGTGTAATTAAAGATGCCAAGAAATTTATAGCGGAGGATAATCTTCAATTTGAAGATTTAATAAGAGAGCTTCAAGAAAAAAGTATAATTGCAAAAAGAGATGCAAGGGAAGCTATGAAAGAAAGAGCAGAGGCAATAGATTTAAAGAAAAAATATGATGAAAAGCTTAAAAAATTAGAAAAGACAAGAGATAAAGCTTATATGGATGCAAGAAGAGAAGCTAAGGACATAATAGCAAATGCTAAAGATGAAGCAGATGAAATCTTAAAAGCTATGAGAGAACTTGAAAAGATGGGTATTTCAGGTGGAGGAAGAAATAGACTTGAAGAAGAAAGAAGAAAACTTAAAGAAAGTCTTGAAAGTAAAGAGAAATCAATTTATGCCCAAAAGGAACAAAATGGGGAAAAAATAAAAAATATAAAACTTGGAATGGAAGCATATCTTCCATCATTAAATCAAAATGTAGTTATAATTTCTCTTCCAGATAATAAAGGTGAAGTTTTAGTTGAAGCTGGAATTATGAAGATAAGTGTTAAAGCAGATGATTTAAGAGAATTAGAAAATAAAAAAGTAAAAACTAAAGAAAAGAAAAAGAGAGAAGTTAAGTTAAACTTAAGTAATATAGAAAGTAGAATAGATTTAAGAGGGATGGATGCTGAAGAAGCCTGCTTTAGAGTTGATAAATATTTAGATGATGCATATAGAGCTAATTTAGGAGAAGTAACAATTGTTCATGGAAAAGGAACTGGAGTATTAAGAAAAGCTATAAATGATATGCTAAAGAGACAACCACATGTAAAAAGTTATAGACTTGGAGTTTATGGCGAAGGTGGAGATGGTGTAACTATTGCAATATTAAAATAATTAAAATATAAAATAAGTTTGATATGCTGCCTTTATAATAATGATAGTTTAGATAATAAAACTGTAATTATAAAGGAGCATATCATTTTTTTATTATATAAGTTTTAAATAGATTTTATAAAAAAATTTAAAAATAAAAATACAGAATTAGACAAGTTTTAAGCGTTTACATTGTATGATTTAAAAAAAGTTAAGAATTATTCTTTATTTTTTTCTTTTTGTAATTTATAATGATTGTATGTTTTTTTATAATAACGGAAACTAGAAACAGGAGAGATAATATGATAAATAAAGATTCATACATACTAGTTATAGGAGCATCTATTGTTGATATACTAGGATTTAGTAGAAATACATATAAGGAAAAAGATTCTAATCCAGGTAATATTAAGATTTCACTTGGTGGGGTTTGTAGAAATATTTCAGAAAATCTTGCAAGGGTAGGAGTAAATACTAAGTTTATTTCAATTATTGGAGATGATGAAAATGGAAGAAATATTTTAAATCATTCAAAGATGATTGGATATGATATGGAAGATTCATTAATTCTTGAAGGTGGTTGTACTCCAACATATATGGCAATACTTGATCATACTGGAGATATGGCATCAGCAATAGTTGACATGGAAAGTTTAGATGAAATAGATACTGATTTTATAGACTCAAAGAAAGAAATAATTATAAATTCTGAATATACAATATTAGATGCAGATGATGCAGAAATACTTGAATATATATTAACTAAATTTAAAGGACAAACTAAATTTATATTAGATCCAGTATCAGCTGCTAAAGCAGAAAAAATAAAACACTTAATAAAATATTTTCATACAATAAAGCCAAATAGATATGAAGCAGAAATTCTTTGTGGATTTAAAATAGAAACAAAAGAAGATTTAAAAAGAGCTGGAGATTATTTCTTATCACTAGGAATAGAAAATATTTTTATTAGTTTAGATGCTGATGGAATATATTATACAAATGGAAAAGAAAGTGGACAAATAAAGGCTACAGATGTAAAAGTTAAAAATACTACAGGTGCGGGAGATTCTTTTGTTGCAGGTGTAGGATATGGATATATGAATAATTTATCATTAAAAGATACAGTAAAATATGCAATAGCAATGTCTATAATAACTATTTCTCATGAGGATACAATAAATCCAAAAATGAGTGATGAATATGTAGATGTATATTTAAATAAAATAAATTGGGAAGAAAATACATATTAATTTATTGACAGCTTTGGATTTAATCCTTAGCTGTTTTTTGTAAAAATAAGAAAGGAGATGAATTATGGGGGATATTACTATTTTTATAGCTTTTTTTGGTGGGCTAGTTTCCTTTTTATCACCTTGTGTACTTCCATTAATTCCAGCTTATATAAGTATTTTAATTGATGAAGATAAAAATTTAAAAAAGAATAAGGTTTTATCTCAAAGTTTATTATTTATTTTAGGATTTACTATAATATTTATAATTATGGGAGCATCAGGTTCTTTAATTGGAAAATTGTTTGGGGAGAATATAAAATTTTTTAGAATTTTAGCTGGATTTATAATAATAATTTTTGGATTACAAACTGCTGAAATAATAAAAATAAAATTTTTATATAGAGAGAAAAGATTTACTAAAAGGATTAAAGACTTTGGTCCAGTTGTTATGGGGATGGCTTTTGCAGCAGGATGGACACCTTGCATAGGACCTATACTTGGAAGTATATTAATTTATGCTTCTTTAAAAAGTGAATTGATAACAGGAATTATAATGCTATTGTTTTATTCTTTAGGTATGGGAGTACCATTTTTAATAACAGCAATATTAATTGAAAAATTCGATTTCGTTAGAAAAAAGATTTATAAATATATGATAACTATTAAAAAGATTTCAGGTGTATTTATGGTTATAATTGGATTGCTTATTTTAAGTAATAAACTTTTAGTTTTTATTGGACTATTAACTTAGGAGGTTATATATGAAATATGCTAAAAAGATAATAATTTTGATAATAGTAATTTTAACTTGTGTTGGAGCTTATCAAGTCTATAATATAAATAATAAAAAACTTAAAGATGATAGAGATATAAAAATAGAAAATAATAATGGGTATAATAACAAACAAAATGAACAATCAAAAGTTAGTGAATCAGAAAGTAAAGAAGAAAAAGATAAAAAATATCCTAAAGCACATGAATTTACTTTAACTGATTTAAACAATAAAAAGGTATCATTATCTGATTATAAAGGTAAATATGTAATGATAAACTTTTGGGCTACTTGGTGTTCTGCATGCAAAAGCGAATTACCGGATTTAGAAAAATTTTATAATGAAAATAAGAATAATAAAGATTTTAAGCTTTTAACAATAGATGTAGGTGAAAATAAAGATGTTGTAGAAAAGTTTATGAAAGAAAATAAATATAATTTTGATGTGCTTTTGGATAAAAATACAGAAGTATCTTATGATTATACAGCAACAGCTCTTCCAACAACTGTTTTAATTGATAAAGAAGGTTATATTAAAAAAATAATTCTAGGAGCTATGAATAAAAATTCAATGAATTCATATAAAGAAATGCTTATAAACAATGAATTCAAATAGAAAATCAGGAAAGAAGTGTTTTTATGATAATAATAAGTGCCTGTCTTTGTGGATGTAATTGTAAATATAATGGTGAAAATAATGAAAATGAGAAATGTGTAAATTTATTAAAAAAAGGAAAAGCTATTTTAATATGTCCTGAACAATTAGGAGGAATGACGACTCCTAGGCTTCCATCAGAAATTTTAAAAAATAATGTAAATAAACTAGTAATTAATAAAAATGGAGAAGATGTTACTAATTTTTTTGAAAAAGGAGCAAAGGAAGCTTTAAATATTGCAAAGCTTGTAAATTCAAAAGTTGCAATTTTAAAAGATGGAAGTCCATCCTGTGGAAGTAATTTTATTTATGATGGAAATTTTTCTGGAAATAAAATTAAGGGAGAAGGAATAGCAGCTAGTTTATTTAGAAAAAATGGAATAAAAGTATTTTCAGAAAAAAACATTCCTAAGGAATACTTATAAAATTTATAATGTATATTATTTGATTTTTAATAAATGAATAAATCTATATATTTTTAGGCATACTTAAAAAGAGTTTGTAATAAATATTAGGAGGTATTCATATGAATGAATTAAATATACAAGAAAGAAATAAATGTGGAAATAGCGGTAAAAAAACAAGAAGGAAGGGGTTAGTTCCAGGAGTTCTTTATGGAAAAGGAATGGCAAATTTTATGTTTGAAGTATCTTCTTTAGAACTTGGAAGGGAAATTTCAAATACTGGAGAACATGGAATATTAAATTTAAAAATGAATGGGCAAACTAAAGAAGCTCTAATTAAAGAAGTTCAAAGGGAACCTATTAATCATGAAATAATTCATTTAGACCTAGAAATATTAAAGGGAAATGAAGAGATAGAGACTGAAATTCCAATACAATATTTAGGAGAGGGATATTTAAATAAAAAAGGTGCAGTTCTTCAAAAAGAAAAGGACTTAGTAAAAGTTTCATGTAATGCTAGTAAACTTCCTAAGTATATTCAACTAGATGTTTCAAGTGGAATTAATGGTTCTGTATATAGAATTTGTGATTTAGAATTAGGAAATGAAATAACAGTAATAGATGATTTAGAAACTGTTATAGCATCAATATCTAATGAGAGAAAACTAACCTCTGATTTAATGGAAGAAGAAAATCAAGAGAATATTTAAATAAATAGTTATAAAAATAAGAAGGCTTAAATATAAAATTTTGCCTTCCTTTTTTGTATGTAATTGAAATATAAAGGGAAAAGATAGTTTGAATTTTTTACCTTATGTTGTATAATATATCTGATACAATTAAAGGAGGTTCATAGATGGATTATAGGGAGAAATATAACATATGGTTAACATCAGATAGAATAAATGAGGATACAAAAAGAGAATTAAAAGATATTAAAGATGATAAAGAAATTGAAGATAGATTTTATAAAGATCTAGAATTTGGAACTGGGGGACTTAGAGGAATTATAGGCGCTGGAAGCAATAGAATGAATATATACACTGTTTCTAAAGCCACTCAAGGTTTTGCTAATTATTTAAATGATTCTTTTGAAAATCCATCAGTTGCAATAGCATATGATTCAAGAAATATGTCAAAGGAATTTGCAAAGGCAACAGCTTTAACATTAGCTGCTAACAATATAAAGGTTTACTTATTTGAAAGCTTAAGACCAACTCCAATGCTTTCATTTACAGTTAGACATTTAAATTGTAAAGGTGGAGTTGTTATAACTGCATCACATAATCCAAAGGAATATAACGGTTATAAAGTTTATGATGAATTTGGAGGACAAGTAACAGATATTAAAGCTAGTAAAATTATAAATTGTGTAAATGATATCAAAGATTTTTCAGAGATAAAAACAATAAATGAAAATGATGCAATTGATAAAGGATTATTAGTTTATATTGGAGAAGATGTAGATAAAGCTTATATTGAAAAAGTAAAAGGACTTACAATTAGAGATGAATTAGTTAAAGAAAAAGCTAATGATTTAAAAATTATATACACTCCAATTCATGGTTCAGGTAATATTCCAGTAAGAAGGGTATTAAAAGAACTTGGATATGAAAATGTATTAGTAGTTAAAGAACAAGAACTTCCAGATGGAAATTTTAAAACTGCTCCATATCCAAATCCAGAAAATCCAAATGTATTTGAAATTGCATTAGAAATGGCAAAAACTGAAAATCCAGATATAATATTTGGAACAGATCCAGATTGTGATAGAATTGGTGTAGTTGTTAAAGACTCAGATGGAGAGTATAAAGTTTTAACTGGAAATCAAACAGGACTTTTATTAACTGATTATATACTAAATTCATTAAAGGAAACAGGAAAATTACCACAAAATGGAGTTGTAATAAAAACAATAGTTACAACAGAGGGAGCAAGAGAGATTGCAAACCATTATGGAGTAGAAATTTTAGATGTTTTAACTGGATTTAAATATATAGGAGAAAAGATTAGAGAATTTAAAGAAAATGGAGACAAAACATATATCTTTGGATTTGAAGAAAGTTATGGATATTTAGCAGGAGATTTTGTTCGTGATAAAGATGCTGTTATAGCGGGAATGCTTATTTCAGAGATGACACTTTATTATAAACAAAAAGGACTTAGTTTAGCTGAAGGTCTAACTAAGTTATATGAAAAGTTTGGTTTCTTTAAAGAAGAATTAGTTTCAATTGAACTAAAGGGAAAAGAAGGACAAGAAAAAATAGCTTCATGTATTGAAGCTTTAAGAAATTCTAAATTAACTGAAGTTTCAGGAGATAAAATAAAAACAAGATTAGACTATAAATTAAGTATAGAAGAAAATTTAGATACAAATATTAAATCAGTTATTGAATTACCTAAGTCAAATGTGTTAAAATTTATATTTGAAAATGGTTCATCTTTTGTTGTAAGACCATCAGGAACAGAACCTAAGATGAAGGTATATCTTGCTGTAAAAGGAAACAGCTTAGATGGAGCACAAAAAGATATGGTAAGATTTAAAGAAAATGTAATGAATTTAATTAAGTCTAAATTAAACTAATTAAGTTAAAAATTATGCTACCATCTTTTTAGATGGTAGCAATTATTTTTTTGGAGGTTTTTATATGGATTATAAAGCAGTTTTTAAAGATAAATTAAATAAACTTTTATTTTTAGAAATAGATAAAGAAGGTTTTAAAAGAGCAATAAATATTCCAGAGTATATATCTTTTAAAAGCAAGGACTTATTTGTACCAATAAGTTCTGAATATATAACAAGTAATATTGATGATAAAATAAAAATAGAAAATCTACCTATATATTATTTTATAGAAGGAATGCTTTTAACATTAGGAGCAGATAAAAATATAGGCTATGCTGATGACTATAAACTTTTATTAATGCAAATTTCTCAAAGTGAAGAGTGTGGAAAAAGTTTAGTAGCACAAAGAGTTAAAGAGGAACGTCTAGAAGATGCTTATCTTCTATTAAAGGGACTTCTTCAAACTTATGAAGATGAAGAGTATATGAAAAAATTACTTTTAATAGGAATAACTATTAGAGATAAAGATAGTGGATTCGAAGAGATATTATTAGAAGATATTGATGAAGCTAAAGATTTATTTAACAAAATGAAAGAACCATACCTTTATAAAGGTATAATATTAAAGGATAAAGGAGATTATGTTGGAGCTAAAGTAGAAATTAATGAGTATTTAAGAAGAGGTGGAGAACAAACTCCTGATATTGAAATGCTTATGAATGATATAGAAAACATAACAACTTATGAAAAAGCAGTTGATCTAATAGAAGAAAAACCAGAAAAATCAATAGAGATGTTTTTATCATTATTAGAAAAATTCGAAGATAATCCATTAATATATTATTATTTAGGAGTATGTTTTAGAAGAATAAATAAATTTGATAAGGCTATTTATTATTTACGTGAAAGTTTAAAACTTGAAAGTGGAATTTTAGATGTTGTTAATGAACTTGGATTAAATTATGCTTGTATTGGTGAGTATGAGGAAGCTATAAAGTATTTTAAAAAAGCTTTTGAAGCTTCAAAGGAAGTTGAAATTTGTACAAATATAATAATGTGTTATTTAAATTTAGGAAATTTAAAGGATGCTAAACTACATTTAGAAATTGCAAAGAAATTAAATAAAGATGATGAAATTGTAAAGAAAATAGAAAAAGCAATAAGTAAAGAAGAAAATAAATAAAATATAAGTTTTATTGGAATACTAATCATATAAAATTAAAATTTGATTAGGAGTGAATAAAATGAATTTTTATGATGTTATAAACAATAGAAAAAGTGTTTCTAAGTACAAAGGAGATGAGATTTGCAGAGGTAGCTTAAATAATATGATTGAAGCTGCTATGAAATCACCTACTTGGAAAAATAGAACATCATTTAAACTTATATTATTAGAAGATAAGAATATAAAAGATAGCATGGCAGAATTTATATTAAATTCTGATAATAAAGCAAAGGAAGCTTTAAAAGAAGCTCCTATGGCTTTAGTTGTTATAGCTGAGCCTGAAAAATCAGGAGAAGTTGATGGTAAAGAATTTTATATTGCAGATGGAGCTATTGCTATGGAGCATTTTATTCTTGCAGCAACAGCTGAAGGTTATGGAACTATGTGGATAGGAGCTTTAAAGGAAGAAAAGATTAAGGCATTACTTAATATACCAGATGAATTTAAAATAATTGGAGTTACTCCAATTGGAGTGTCAGCTGAAGTTGAACCTCACAATGAGAAAAAAGATATAAAAGAGTATGTATTTAGTAATAAATTTAATAATCCATATAAATATGAAATAGATTAATAGGCTTAAAATTAAGCCTATTAATTTTTTATGGAAGATATAAATTTAAAGTGATATAATCATAAATATTGATTTAGGAGTGATTAAATGAAATTTAATGATTATAAAATAAAAGAATTTTTAGAAGATTTATCATCAGATTCACCATCACCTGGAGGTGGAAGTACAGCAGCACTTGTTGCAAGTTTGTCAGGATGTTTAAATAATATGGTATATTCATTAACTATAAATAAAAAATCCTTTGATAAATTAACTGAGGATAAAAAATCAAAAATGATTAATTTAGAAAAGGAATGTAAAAAATTCATAGAAAATAGTATTAACTTTATGGAGGAAGATAGAGAGTGTTTTAATAAACTTATGAATTCTTATAAATTGCCAAAGGAAAGTGAAGAAGAGATTAATTATAGAAAAAAAGAAATAAGAGAAAGAACATATGAAGCTATGTATGTGCCTTTAAAGCTTTGTAGGGAGTGTATTGACTTTTATTCTAATATAGAGTTTGCTTTAGAATATGGTAATAAAATGCTTGCATCTGATGCTGGAGTTTCAGCAAGTCTTTTGCATTCTGCTATAGAAAGTTCTATTTTAAATGTAAAAATAAATTTAAATAGTCTAAGAAATGAAATTTTCTTTAAAGAAATAGATGAAGAAATTAAAATTACTCTTGAAAAATCAAGAGAGAAGAAAGAATATATATTAAATAAATTAGATAGTTTAATATATAATTAAAAAGAGTGCAATTTAATTTGCACTCTTTAATACCATTTTTTCTGGAAGTTCATCTAATGATTTAAATTCATAGCCTTCATTTTTTAAAGAAGTTAAAACTTCCTTTAATACCTTAGTATTAGTATCTGATACAGCATGTAAAAGCATTATGCAACCTGGATGAACTCCATTCTTAATCTTTTCTATTGCATAACTTTCAGAAGGTTGATTATCTACAAGCCAGTCTCTATAAGCAAAGCTCCAAAATATTGTTTTATATCCTAAATTTTTTGTTTTTTCCAAAGAAGCTTTTGAATATTTACCCATAGGTGGTCTAAAATATTTTGGCATATCCTTTCCTATAAGTTCCTTATAAGCATCTTCTACTTCTTTAAATTCATTTTTAAACTTTTCATCATTTGTAATTGAGGCCATTGATGGATGTCTTGATGTGTGATTACATACTAGATGTCCTTCAGAAACCATTCTTTTTACTGTATCAGGATGAGAAGTTATATAAGGTTTAACAACAAAGAAAGCAGCTTTTACATTTACTTCTTTTAATATATTTAAAATTTCTTCCGTATTACCTTTTTCATATCCTTCATCAAAAGTTAAATAAATTTCTTTTTTAGAGGTATCTCCAACATAAAAAGAAGCAGTATCATTTAAGAAAGAAGAAGATTCTTTAGGTGCTTCTGGAGTTATATCCTTTCCTCTAGATACAAAATACCAATTAAGTTCTGTATTATCACTAATGTTTTCTGCAAAGACTTTAATTCCTAAAAAAGTAAAAATTATAAAAGAGGAAAAGATTATTATTTTAAAAATTTTTTTATTCATAACAAAACCTCCTAATGTTCTTCATATTTAGTATTAGAAGAATATTTTAAAAATAAACATGGTAATATTTAAATAAAAAAATGATATGTAGCAAAATGTTGAAAATTAGCCATATGTAGAGTATAATTTATTGGAATAGTTTAAATATAGAAGGGAATGTACATAATGAAGTTAGGAATCGTAGGTTTACCAAACGTAGGTAAAAGTACTTTATTTAATGCAATAACAAAGGCAGGAGCTGAATCAGCAAACTATCCATTCTGTACAATAGAACCAAATGTTGGAGTAGTTAGTGTTCCTGATAAGAGATTAGATGTTTTAGAAAAAATGTATAATACTAAGAAAAAAGTGTATACTTCAATAGAGTTTTATGATATAGCTGGATTAGTTAAAGGAGCATCAAAAGGAGAAGGATTAGGAAATAAATTCTTATCACATATAAGAGAAGTTGCGGCAATTGTTCATGTTGTAAGATGTTTTGATGATGAAAATGTAGTTCACGTTGAAGGTTGTGTTGATCCTATAAGAGATATAGAAACAATTAATCTAGAACTTATTTTTTCAGATTTAGAAGTTTTAGAGAGAAGAATAGAAAAGTCAGTTAAACTTGCAAGATCAGGAGATAAAAAAGCAAAAGCAGAATATGAATTAATGCTAAAAGTTAAAGAGCATTTAGAAAATAATTTACCAGTTAGAACTTTAGAAGTTAATGAAGATGAAGCTGCATTTATAAAGAGTTTATTCTTAATAACATCAAAGCCAGTTTTATATGCATGTAATGTATCAGAGGATGATGTTACTAGTGGAAATCCTCATAACGATTACGTTAAAAAGGTTGAAGAGTACGCTAAAAAAGAAAATTCAGGAATAGTAATAGTAAGTGCAAAAATTGAAGAAGAGTTATCTGGACTTGAAGATGATGAGAAAGAAGAAATGCTTTCAGAATATGGATTAAAAGAGTCTGGATTAGATCAACTTATAAGAGAAGGGTATAAGCTATTAGGACTTATAAGTTATTTAACTGCTGGAGTACAAGAAGTAAGAGCTTGGACTATAAAAGAAGGAACAAAAGCACCACAAGCTGCTGGAAAAATCCATTCAGATATAGAAAGAGGATTTATAAGAGCAGAGGTTGTATCTTATGATGATTTAGTAGAGTGTGGATCAGAAGCTTCTGCTAAAGAAAAAGGTCTTTTCAGACTAGAAGGTAAAGACTATGTAATGAAAGATGGAGACGTAGTAAACTTTAGATTCAATGTATAAATATAAGATGGAGATTTTCTCCATCTTTTTTGATTTTAATTATAATTTATAATACACTATTAGATTTATTTAAAAATAATATTCATAATCAAAGTTAATAGTTTCAGATCGGAAGAGCGTCGTGTAGGGAAAGAGTGTC
>ERZ1463036.187-NODE-187-length-14414-cov-102.282332_pt1 | contig 14414 bp, 11 predicted proteins | sample MGYA00564485_ERZ1463036 | MGnify/ENA primary metagenome ERZ1463036 (study PRJEB39244, sample SAMEA3635127) | Helicobacter pylori | study: EMG produced TPA metagenomics assembly of PRJEB11511 data set (Assembly of a 5300-year-old Helicobacter pylori... | reverse complement strand
TCCTTACTTTTTATTTTATTCATCTTAAATTTTTTGCAATCTGCTGCATAGTACTTCTAAAATTTAAAAGCCCATACCCCATATTTACATTAGGATATGTGTATATATCTTTTTTATCTGCTCCAATCATTAAGTAAGTTTTTATAACTTCTGTAAATAATAAATTTCTACTATAATAGCTTTGCGACCTTAAATACTCCATTAAAATAGCTGCAACCCCACTAACAATTGAACTACTTATTCCTGTACCACTTGCCTTTATATACTCATTATTTTTATAAGGACCTATTATATCTACTCCTGGAGCTACTATATCTGGTTTTATAGGGTTTTGATTTATAGTTCCTCTTGAAGATCGAATCCACATACTATCAATTTTATTATTATATCCACCTACCCCTATTACACTATCTGTTGAAGCAAACCAAGTAGTTGTAGAAAAAGAATTAGAATTTATAAATCTAGTTTCTTCATCTATTAAGTTCTTGTTAGGTAAAAATACATTATACTCACCAGTTATTATAAATTCAGGAGTTAATCTTAATGTCCATATGCCAGGTCTTATGTCTTTTAAGTTTATAATTAATTCTTGAGTTCCTGATTTCAACCAAGGATATAAATATCTTACTTCATAATTAGTTCTTTCTATGTTAAATCTTCCTGTATATATCTCTTGATCTGGAGTATAAGCCACATTGTAACTTAATTCTCCAGATGGAGATATAATAGATGCACTTATTTTGTCTGGTCCAATACAACTTACTACAATTTCTAAGTTTTTTTGCTCACCAACTTGAATTAATATATCTGAAACAGTATTCATATCATCTATTTTTCCTCTATAATGAGTATCTGTATTTCCTTCATTTCCTAATCCACTTACTATAATAGTGCCTGGCCTTACTAATCTATCAAATGATTCAAGCATACTAGTTAAAACTATAGCTTCACTTTTTCCTCCAATAGTTAAATTTATTACCATTCTTTTTTGAGTTCTTTCTGCAACTTCTATTGCATATTTTATACCTGCTAAAAAATCAGTTAGTTCATAACTAATCCTACCTTCTTTATATACTCCTTCATGTTCTCTTAGCTTTACTATTACAAGATCACTATCTAATGCTATACCTCTATATGAATTATTTAGTCTGCCAGTTCCTGCTACTATACCCGCTGCTATAGTTCCCGTTCCAATCGTATCTTGAGTCAAGCTATCATCATTTTCACTTATATATCTATTAATTTCTTCACGAGTAAATTCACTTCCAAATTTTAAATCTTTTGGCGAATTTCCTTTATCCGTGGTTTGATCCCATATAGATAGTATTTTTGTAGTATTATCATCCTTTATAAAGTCTGGATGTAAATAATTTATTCCAGAATCAAGAATCACAATAATTGTATCTTTGCCAGATGGATTAATATATGGATTTTGCTCAATATAATTTACTCCAGAAACACTTCTTGGTCTTTCTCCTCCACTAGTGTCTACTCCCATATCTATAAGTGAACTCATAGGTATAGATCTTACCCAATCAAATACAGAATTCATATTATTAAAAGTAAGTTCATCAAAATTTTCATCTACATAAAGTGATGCTAAATCTTCATTTAATATAATGTAATTTATAAGATTTATCGTAGTTAAATCGGCTTCTAACTCAGTTACATTACCGTTGTAAATTAATATATATGATTTTCCCATAAAATACCTCCTATAAATTATTTCAACTGGTCAAACATACCCCTTATATCTAATACCCCATATCCATACCTTACATTTGGATATTCTATTTGATTGTTTCTAGTTGCTCCGGCTCTTATATACGTCCTTATTTTTTGAACAACAGCTTTGTCTTTATATTTTCTATCAACTAATGTATATTGCATCATTAAAGCCACTGCTCCTGTAACAAAAGCTGATGCTACTCCGCTTCCTGTAACTGTAGCATATCTATTACCTAAATAAGGTGCTATTATATTAACCCCTGGTGCTATTATATCTGGTTTTTCAATCCTACCTGTAGCACCTACTATAGGTCCCCTAGATGAGTCTGGCCATAAACTATTTTCTATACTATTATATGTGCCTACACTTATAGTGTCTCTATATGTAGCTGGATAAGTTATTGTATATTCTGGGTTACTATCGCTAAATTTTGTTCCTTCATTTAAAAAATTTTTTATTGGTAAATATACATGATAAGTTCCATTTGTTATATACTCTCCTATAAGTTTAATTGTCCAAATTCCTGGTTTTGCATCTACTAATCTAATTACAGTTTTTTGTTGTCCTGAATACGCAAATGGATATGTAGTCCATATATTGTAGTATGTATTTTCAATATTAAATAACCCTTTAACAAAACTAAAATTTGATACAAGTGATGCTTTACTTTCTTCTCCAGATGGGGATATTACCACTATATTTGCTTTATCTGGCTTATTTATCCATATATCTATTTCTAATTCTTTTTCTTCTTGTGTTATCTCTAATAATACATCTTTAGCATCTCCAATAAATTCAATGTTTCCTGTAGCATGCTCGTTTCCTATTCCTTCATTTCCCGCTGCTATAACTTCACATATTCCATATTCATAGAATAAGCTATCTACAAGTAAATCAGTTCCTCTGACTATTGAGTTATTACTACCTAAATTAATATTTTGTACCACAGGTTTTTCTTCTTTAATACCTTTTGAATATATATATTTTGTTGCAGCTTGTAATGTAGCACTATTATAAAAACCATCAATTTTTTTAAGTTTTACAATTACTAAATCACTACCCTCTGCTACTCCTTTATATTGATCATTTACATTCCCTAATCCTGTACATATTCCGCTTAATGCAGTTCCTATTCCTTCTTCATCAATTGATAAATTGGGATTATTTTCTGCTATGGCTTTATTAATATCTTCTCTAGTATATTCTGTTCCTATATTAAATCCTTCTGGAGAATTTCCATCTATGGTTTGATCCCATAAATATAATATTTTTGATGTTCCATCTTGATATATAAAATCTGGATGTAAATAATCTATCCCAGAATTTGCAATTCCAATTATAACTCCTCTCCCATCAATATTTATATTAGGATTATTCTTAAAAAAATTCGCTCCTATCTCTTCTAGTGCTACATAAGCATTCGTTGTATCTCTACTTATTGTTGTTAACTGAGCCATTTTTACATATCTTTGTATCCTAAATATATTTTCAAGACCATATATCTCTCCTAATTCTTCGATTCTATTTTTATTTATGTATAATATTCCAAAATTCTCTGCTATTTTATAAAACCTAAATGCACTACCTAATCTAGCTAATTCTTGTTCAAATCCATCAAAATAATCTATAACAAACAAAGGCATAAAGTTATCTAAATTAACTTCTTCATCTCCAAATTCTCTTTTCTTTGTTCTTTTAAAATCATTTAATTTTTTTCTAAACATTACTACAGATAAGTTTGAATCTTCTATTGATGAATTTTTTATTTTATTATCATCTAGCTTTAAATATATATCTATATTTCCTTTTTCTATGTTAATTGGCTTAAATAATAATTTCCATTTACCTAAATCTATGCAATCCTTTGAAGTAAATTTTATATTTATATTATTTTCTTTATTAAAATAAATTTCAATTTTAGTATTTTCTATAAAGTATTCTTTTTCTTTTAATTTTGGAGATATATCTTGAATTTTAACATTAGATGGGCTTATTATTTGTAAATCCACATCATCATTTATATTTTTAAATATGTTAACTTCTAATAATTTTTTATGTTCAAAAATTTTTACTTCTACCTTTTTTTCACTATCATATTTATTTAATTTTATACTCTTTTTAAAATAAGTATTATGTACATATTTATCAAATATAGACATATCTATATTATTTGTTTCATCTATTTTGTAATTTATATCTATTATTGTTGATATATTTAAATCTTTAGCTTTAGCAAATATTAAATCTATATCTTTAATTAAGTTTAAGTCATTAAATTCATTGTAATTTTTATCTACATCTATTTTGATAAATATATTTTTATATTCATTTATTGAATTTTTTTCAAAATAATTTTTATTTATATCTTTTATATAATTTTTTATAATTTTTATATCAGGATATTGCAATTCTACATATCTTTTTAACATATTTAATTCATCATTTGATTTTAAAGTTTTTATTTTGTAATAATACTTTAAAATTTCTATAATCACATCTAGCCTTTGACCTAGTACTAAAATGTTGTTATCATGTTTAAAAATAGCCTCACAATATATAAATATCCCTCCTTAATTACTTCCTTTAATACAACATTATATGTATATATTTTTTTCAAATGATAAATTTTTATATTGTAAGTTTTATTTTCTATTATTAAGGGTAAATTTTTTATTATAGTGAATAAATTTGAGGTGGTAAAAAAATGAAAAGTATAATATCTAAGACATTAGTTTTTATGGGTGCAATACCAACTGCTATATTTTTTAAGTGTATATTTGGAACTTCAAATATGCTAGTTGGTATTACAGGTTTTATGGCAGCAGTAACTTTGATGGGGAATGACTATACAGCAAATCCTATAAAAAATACTTTAAGATTTATTTTAATAGAATTATTTATTGGATTGTCGGCTTTTATATCACACTTCTCTGCCCCTCTAACCTTAATTTTCACATTCATAGTAGTATTTTTTATAGTATATATCTTTACATTTGATACAAGTAAACCAATATATATGCCTTTTATTTTCTGTTATTTATTTATGCTTTATATGCCAGTAAAACAAATTGATATGCCTAATAGAATAGAAGCTTTAATACTTTCTGGCATACTTATAATGTTAGTTCAGATGTTAGTAAACAAAAATAAGTTTTGGAATAAATCGAAATCTTCTATATGTAAAAATATTGATTTATTAATTGATGGAATAGACATTTTATTAGAAAAAAAAGATATGAACTTATTAAAAGAAAGTAGTAAAAATTTAAATAAGCAACTGCAAGCTCTTTCTCAAAGCTTATACTCTAGAAAAGAAAAGACCTTTTTAATTTCTGATAAAAGTAAGCTTTATTTATGTATAGTTCAAACTCTTGAAGGAACTAATATAATTTTAGAAAAGTCTATACAAGATATAGATAATTTAGGTAAGTATGATGATGTTTTAGTAAAATTAAAACTTCAGTTTAATAACATATTAAAATTTATGAATGAAGAAAAAAGTACTAAAGAACTTAAAAATCAACTTAATGAATTTATATATGAAGGAGACGATATTCATTATTCACACTATATTTCATATGAACTAAGACAAAATATGACTTTATTAAGGGACATTCTAGACAATCTAGAAAATGGAGGCCTATCATACAGCGATAAAAAGTATGGTATTAATGAAAAAATAAAAGAAAGAGAAGTTATTAAAAGACGCTTTAATAGAAATTCCCTTAGATTTACTTTTGCATTTAGGATTGCTTTACTCGTTAGCTTAGGAGCTTTTGTAGTAGACTATTTTGATTTATATAAAGGTAAGTGGATGGTATTTACACTTTCATCTGTCGTACAACCTTATATTGAATCTAGTGAAACTAAAATGATAGATAGGATAAAAGGAAGTTTAATAGGTATATTAATATTTGAATTATTATTTCACCTTGTACCTAGCATGGAAGTTAAAATGCTTATAGCATTTACTTGTGGATACATAGGTTTTTACTTTAAAGACTACTCTAAAAAAATGATATTTATGACTGTATTTGCACTAAGTATGGGGGCTACAAATAATGATTTCAACATCTTATCTTTTGATAGATTAAAATTTATATTAATAGGTTGTATTATTGCATTTATTGCAAATAGAATAATATTCCCTTATAAAATCAAAGATGTTACTAAAAATCTAGTAAAAAAATCAGTTGAATTAAATAATAGTTTAGCTACTATTTTAGAAAACTTAAATATAAATAATTTAGATAGCCATAATTTAAGAGAAACCATTTTAACTAATAGACTTACAAACGATAAAATTAATATAAATAATAATACGATTTTATCTGATAGTATAGGAAATTTCTTAAATAGTGAGCGTATTGTAATGAGTAATTTACGTGTTTTTAAAAGCAGTATAAAAAATAATAGAATAAAAAATTTGGATATAAGTAATGTATGTAACGAAATGCAAAGATATATAAATGGTGATTTAAGTAAAGATTATATAATAAAAAATTTTGATAACTTATCAGAACGAGATGATAAACTAATCTTTATGAACATTTATGAAATATTTAGAAATATTGATAACGCAAAAAAATACGCTAATGAAATAGCAGCACTTTAAAAAATTAAAAGCTGTAAATAAATTTGTTTACAACAAGTTTATCTACAGCCTTTAATTTAGATATTATTTAGGCTAATTGAATAAATAATTGATTCTTTAACTTTACAAGGAGTTTTTTTCATACAATTGTTGCCTATGATTTTAACGCCTTTAGTATCTAATAAATTACATATAGCTTGACCATAAGTAATTTTATTATTATATTTAATTTCATTAAAGTCATAAGCCCCAATGTTACATAAAGCAGTAGATGTCTTTCCACATAAGTGTATAACACAATCATCAAGTTTATTTGAAACTCTATTTATTATATTTAAAGTAGTTACACTAACTATATCCTCATAAACCTTAGGCCCAACTATATTAATATCTCCTACAGGGTCACTATAAGATATTATCTTAGCTCCATTTTCATATCCTTTAATTATATAATTAACAATATTATCTTCTATTACTTTCATAAAATCATTGATTTTATCTTTGTTTTTTCTAATACCTTTATAAAAATATTTTAAATCTATAAGTAAAGATATAATAGTAATAGGTCCACAAACATTTAAAGCAACTACCTCACCTTCATTATTTAAAATGCTTACAGCTTCTAATACTTCTTTTATCCTTCCTTTATTAAAATCAATATTTTTAATATTAAATAATTCATCTAAATTATTATAAGCATAACTTTTAACTCTAGGAGTACTCTTCAAATCTCCTAAGTTTATAATTCCTCCAAAAGCTTCAGCTTCAACAGTAGTACAAAATGGTACTTTACATATACTGTCATTTTTGTATTTTTTTAAACCTTTAGATATATAAGCTATATCCTCTTTATTTGTATGAAAATCCGGAAAATTTATACCTGAAGCTTTAATTAAAGCTATGGGTATATTTTCATTATCATTTTGATTACAAGTAAAATTTATTTTCATTATAACTTCCTCTACTTAAATGTCTTTAATAAGTCTTTATTTTTTAAATTAGTACCTATTATAGTAAGCTTAGGATTTGTATTTTTAACTCTTTGTTTTATAGTATATTGCTTATTTACATAATTAAATTCTAATAAACAATCACCACTATCTACAAACCCTTTGCATCTTATTATATTCCCAAACGTGTCTTCGCTTAGATTTTTAAATATATCTTCAATTTCTTCTACACTATATGATTTTAGAGGATTTATAGATATTGATTCAATTGCTTTCATATTTTCAGTTATATCTTTTCTATTTTTACAATCTAAGTTATCTGAAATTTCATCACTTAATAAGTTTAATACTTCAAATAATTTTAAAAAAGATATATTACTCCAATTTTCATGTATTATATGAGCATTTTTATTAATATTTTTTAAAGATTTAATTATATTATCTAAATTATTTTTATCTATAAATTGACTTTTACTTATAATAATAATTTGAGCATTTTCTATTTGATCTTCAAAAAACTCTCCAAAATTATCTATATATTCAAAGTAATTCACTCCATCAACTACAGTAATTAAAGAATTTAAACTTAAAACTTCATTAAGCTTAGAATCATTTATCATAGTTATTATTTCACTTAGTAAACCTACCCCTGTTGGCTCTATTATTATACGAGTAGGATTAAATTTATTTATAACTTCTAATAAAGTATCTTTAAAATTTAGTTTTATACTACAGCATATACATCCATTTTGAAGTTCAATTATATCAAATCCATCTTTTTGTATAATTTCTTTGTCAATTCCTATTTGCCCAAATTCATTTTCAATTACAACTACTCTTTCATCATTAATGGATTCTAGAAGTTTTTTTATTAAAGTCGTTTTTCCTGAACCTAAAAACCCCGATATTATATCTACTTTTATCATATTATCACCCTTTTAGAATTTTAAGCACTCTGTAAATAATCTTTCGTAACCATCTTTCGTAGATAGTTCAAAATAATCTATATCACTTGCTATGTTATCCATACTCTCTCTAATATCTTTAGATAATAAACTCATTATAGCTCCTGTTTTTGAAGAGTTCCCTATATATTTTATTTTTTCCTTTAATTCTTTTGGTATTATACCAACACCTACTAAACTATCAATACTTAAGTGCTTTCCAAACTGACCAGCTATTATAACTTCATCTAAGTCAGTTATTTTAATACCTACTTTATCTGCTAATGCATAAATACCAGAAAGTATAGCTCCTTTTGCAAGCTGAACTTGTCTTATATCTTCTTGAGTAATAGCGATTTCTTTTGTATTTTTAGTTAATACAAATCTTCTTTTTTTATTTTCATCTATTATACATTCACTTAAATAACTTAGTTTATCATCGTCTAAAATCTTTTCTTTTTTAACTATTCTTCCTGTCTTTCCTATAAGATTTAATCTAGCTAATTCACTTATAGCATCAACTATCCCACTTCCACAAATTCCACTTGGAGTCTTGTCTCCTATAATTTTTATATTTATAGATTCTTCAATTTTTACATTTTCAATAGCTCCATCCCCAGCTCTCATACCACAACTTATATTCATTCCTTCAAGTGCCGGGCCAGCTGCACAAGAACAAGAAACTAACTTTCCTTTTTTAGATAAAACCATCTCCCCATTAGTTCCTATATCTATAAATAATATATTTTTATCTACATTTTTTAAATCACAAACACATACTCCAGCTACAATATCAGCACCGATATAACTTGATACCCCAGGTAATAAATAAACCTTTCCAAAACTTGATATATTTATACCTAATGATTTCGCATCAATATTTTTACCTTTTACAAATACTGGTGAATATGGTGATTTTCCTATTGATATAGGATTAATATTTAAAAGTATATGCATCATTGTGGTATTTGCAGCTATTGAAACTTCATATATATTCTCTCTATTTACGTTATTATTTTTACATAATTTTTCAATTAATTTATTAATACAAGTTATAATGCTTTTATGTAATATATCTAACCCATTTTCCTTTGTTTTTATAAAGTTTATTCGAGATAATACATCTAGACCATATTCCTTTTGTGGATTTATTTCACTTTCCGAGCCTACTTCAAATTGATTTTTTATATCGATTAAAGAGCAAACTATTGTTGTTGTTCCTATATCTATAGCTATTGAATATAATTTATCTTTAGTATCATCACATTCTAAACCTATTAACTTTTCTCCTAAACAAACCTTTGTAAATTTATTTTTTTCAAATAAGTTTGGAATATCTTTTAATATTTCATAGTTATCTTTTAAATCACAATTTATAGTGTTTATTACTATATCTTCATAAGACAAATTATTTTCTAAAGTCGGTTTTTCTAAATCATATGTACTTTTATTGAGAATTGGCTCTTTTTTAAATTCAGGCATATACCCATCTACTAATATTTTATGATTAACACTTTTAGTATCTAAAAATTTTACATATAAATTTCCCTTAGGATAAACTAAGCAACTGAGCCTTATATTTTTATCTATTTCTTCTTTAGTTAAAAACTTAAGTTCTTCCTTAGTTAAATCATTTATGTCTCCACTTAATATTTTAATTTTGCATTTCCCACAAAAACCTTTTCCACCACATGGACTTTCCATTCCCAAGTTATGACTTTGTATTATATCTAAAAGATTATTTCCTATTTCAAACTCATAGCTTTTGTCACCCGTGTATAAAAAACTCATAAGTTACCTCTTTATCTATTATAATTTTTTGCACATTCTAATAAAACTTTTATATTATCAAGTTTAGTTCTAACTCCTACTCCACAAGCTGGAGATAATATATCTACTCCACTATCTAAACAAGAATTACACATAGTTTCTAAACTAACTTTATCACTGTTTTCAAGTGCAAATGTGCTTACATTTCCCATAATAGCTTTATTCGAAACATTTTCTTTAACCTGTTTAACATTTGTTATTGAGTCAAAACTAATAGCATTACTATGTAGAGAATTTAATTCTTTATATATACTTTTTAATCTTCCACATATATGTATTATAGTTCCACCTTCAGCATAATTACTTAATTCATCTATAATTTTATTTAAATAAAAAGCTGCAAACTCATTAAAATTTTTAGCCCCTAATATTTCACCTGTTCCACTAGGGTCTGATATAGTTAATATATCTGCTCCAGCTTCAAGTTGAGCTTTACCAAAAGTTATAAGATTATCAGTTACAAAGTTCATTAAGTTATGGACACCTCCTGGATTTTTTCTAATTTCTTTATAATACACCATAGGCTCAAGTAAAGATGATGCTAAGCTAACAGGTCCTGTTAAGTTTGCTATTATAGGTACATCTTTATCTTTTTCTTTTAATATTTTAATAGCATCTATAACTACTTTAGCTCTACCTTCATTTACATTTATATTTTTTAATTTTTTATATTCTTTTGAAGAATTTATTGGATACTTAGTTACTCTAGGTTCTGTATTTTTAGTACCAATATAAACACTAGCTCCCATACCTTCTGCTTCTACAGTCATACAAAATGGAACTCCAAAATTTTCAAAAGCTTTATTTTTATACATACCATATGTTAAATCTGCCATCATATTTGGATTTGTATGTGCATCTGGCCATGATACATTTTCTATATCCATAACATCTTCAATTATCATATTCATCATTCCACCAGGACATATACAAGGTGGTCTATCTACTTTTTTTCCTTGTAAAACTTTATATAGTCTTTCTTTTGGATTCATTTTATACCACCTCTTTGTGAATACCTCTTTTTTTATCTACTAAATCTTTTGCAAGTTTTACTGCTTTTGAAGCTTCATGTGCATATCCATCTGCTCCAATTTTATCTGCAAAACTTTGTGATATAGGACCTCCACCTACCATTACAACTACATCATCACGCATATTTTCTTTCTTTAATAAATCTATAACTACTTGCATATTATCCATTGTAGTTGTCATAAGTGTTGACATACCTACTACATCAGCATTTACTTCTTTTGCTTTATTTATAAAATCAATTGGTGGTACATCTCTTCCTAAATCAAAAACTTCAAATCCTGATGTTTCTAACATTATTTTAAATAAGTTTTTCCCTATATCGTGAGTATCTCCTTCAACAACTCCTACTACTGCTCTATAGTGTTCTTGTGTTTGATGTTTTTTTAAATGTGGTTTTAATATATTTATTCCTTCATACATAGCATCTGAGCATAATAAAAGCTCTGGTATATAATACTCTTCTTCTTCATACAATTTACCTGCTTCTTCCATTCCTGAAGCTAACCCTTTAGATATTCCTTCATAAACATCAAATTCGCCTTTTATATATTCATTTGCTACATCAACAACTTCTTCATCTTCCATTTCTAAAACACATTTTGCCAATTTATCTAATAAAATTTCTTTTGAATTTTCCATAACTAATTCCCCCTTATAAGTTGTCTATGTTAATTGGATATGCCCCAAATATTCTTGCAGCATCCATAAGTGCTATAATATTTTTAGGGTCTGTTCCTATAGGAACATCACAACCAGTACTTAATATAAATCCACACTTACTATCATGAGCTTTTTTTATACATTTTCTTGCTTCATTATATATATCTTCTATACTTCCTCTCATTATTGTATCAACTGGATCAACATTTCCTATTAAGCAAACCTTATCTCCATAGGCATCTTTTAACTCTCCTATATCATCTATGTTATCTAAACTTAAATTAGATATTCCAGTATCAACCATGTGCCCCCACACTTTTTTAGTTTTTCCGCAAATATGAAGAGTAGTCCCACTTCCAGTTCTTTCAATTATTCTATCCATACATCTTTTTAAATACGGTTTTGCAAACTCTACAAAATTTTTCTCACTTATCATAGTAGAAGATGCATTAGGTTCTGCTATACCTGGAGCAAGTCCTATATCACAAGCTGCATCTATATAATTTATAACACTTTGGGTTGCTATTTCTAAAAGTTCATGAGCCTTATCTTTATTTTTTGTTAAATCTCTTAAAAATTTATCAGTACCTCTTAAAAAAGATGCAGTTGTAAAAGGCCCTCCACAAGTAGTTCCAACACTTACCATAGGATTTAGCTTATCTTGAGTTATTTTAAGAGCTTCTAGGAAATATCTAATTCTTCCATCTTTATATGGATCAATAGGTTTTAACTTAACTATCTCGCTATAGTCTTTTATAGCAGGTTTATTTATGTATGGTGTGTTATTTGTAGGAAAAGTAACTTCACTTCCCATAGCCTCTGGTATACCCTGCAGTCCTGGTCCAAATCCAATACTGTCAGGTCTAAATAAATTAAAACTTCCAACTGCTACATCAACAAGTGCATCTACTGAATGGTTGTACTCATATATCGTATGTCCAAATATGGAAGAAACGCTTTCACCTAAAAATGGAGAACATAAAATTCTATCCATAGGTTCTCCCTTTACAAAAGCTTCCATCCTTTCTTTTGGTGTCATTTGATCTTTAGTTATTTTATATTCCATAACTCCACCTCTTTATTTATTAATTATTACATAATCATCTTACAATATATATAAATTTTCTACAAATTGATAATATCAATACTAAAAAGTTCTAATATTGATTTTATCAATATACATGTAAAAACAAAGCCTTTACATCATGAAACAATTAAATTTTATACACTTATTTTTACTAATTATATATTACATTTAATTTAGGTTTTACTTTAAACTTCCTATTTTTATAAATAAAAAATACCTTTTGACGTTAATATCAAAAGATATTTTAATAATTTTATTCATTTAAATTAAACGTATATTCTATTAAGTTAAACATATCATTACATATATACTGATTAATAACATCTTTATCTAATTTTTATTTAATATACAATTTAAATCTATTATCATATTTATTTTCAAATTATTAAAATCTAAAGATATATTTTCTAATGATACATCTTTAAAATTACTTTTATCTATTATTACACTTCCATCATTAAATTTAACAGATATATTACTATCTTTAGAGAACCAATCTTTTATAAAACTATTTAATGCCGTATCAACTATCCATTTATATAGTTTCAAATCTAGCAATTTTACTTCCTTGACATTTAAAATTAAATCTTTATTTTTATTTAATGATGGAACTACCTCAACTTCTATAGGTGTAGTAATATTTTTAGTTACTTTATAGTTTACTTTTGCTTTTACTGCATTCTTATTTATATTTATATCAACTTTACTTATTTTATCATTTTTAGTTTCCTTTAAAAAATAATTTACTCCATTTAATATAGACTTTTGTGGAACTAAAAATTCGCCTTTAACACCCACTGGGTTGTTTATTAGTTCTATATTATTTGCTTTTACACCAGATACCGATTTTAAAAACTTTATTGTTTTATTTTCGCTAATTTGACTTTCTTCTATTTTATTTATATTAGTATTTTGATTTTCAATATCTTTAGTCTTATTATTTATAAATCCTAAAAAGAAAAACAAAATCCCTATTATAATTAATACTATTATAATTATTTTCTTTTTTTTCATATATATACTCCCTTAAACTATTAATTTTACTATATTATAAGTTTAATACCCTTATAAATAAAAAATAAACTGTTTAAAGATTTAACTTTAAACAGCTTAGTTTCGGTCATATTTAATTTATCTTGGAGGTAATATTTCTATCCAATAATTATCAGGATCAGCTATAAAGTATATTCCCATATCTTTATTTTCGAAACATATACATCCCATTTCTTTATGTAAATTATATGCTCCATCAAAATCATCAACTCTTAAAGCTAAATGGAATTCATTATCTCCTAAATTATATGGTCTATCCCAGTCTCTAAGCCAAGTTAATTCTAATGTATGAGTAGTTACTCCATCTCCTAAGTAAACTAATACAAAGCTTCCATCTTCTGCTTCATGTCTTCTTACTTCTTTAAGTCCTAATGCTTTTTCATAGAAATTTAAGCTTTTTTCTAAATCTAATACATTAAAGTTATTATGACAAAATGTAAATTTCATATCAATTCTCCTTATTTATAAATTATTATATTATTAATTATATTAATAATAAATTATATCAATTATATAATCAAGCACTTACAAAAAG
>ERZ1463036.186-NODE-186-length-14430-cov-37.959443_pt1 | contig 14430 bp, 13 predicted proteins | sample MGYA00564485_ERZ1463036 | MGnify/ENA primary metagenome ERZ1463036 (study PRJEB39244, sample SAMEA3635127) | Helicobacter pylori | study: EMG produced TPA metagenomics assembly of PRJEB11511 data set (Assembly of a 5300-year-old Helicobacter pylori... | reverse complement strand
AATAATACTTTATTCAAATATTTTTAAAACTCTTAAATTATTTATACTTAATAATTATCTAATTTTTAACAATTTATTATATTCAAATATAAATTATTTATCATTATTTTATTTTCCTCAAATTTAATTTATTTATATTTATAAATTATCACCTAATAACTTTATAAAATTTTAGTAAAATCGTGATAATTATCACAGTTTTACTGTTAAACTTATGATAAAATCGTTAAAGAATTAACGAGTTTAATTAAATACGGAGGAATTATATATGAAAAATTATTCAGTTAAAGGAAATTCAAACCTTGGTTTAGCTGCTGCTACACTTGGATTCTTTATAGGGTTTGCTGCCGTTTCTCTATATGGACCAACAGCTGCTATATTTAAAAAGGTATTTACTGATTTAAATCCAGTTTTACTAGCACTGCTTGTATCTGCACCATCTCTTTCAGGTTCATTGCTTAGAATTCCATTTGCAGCATGGGTTGATACAACTGGTGGTAGAAAACCATTTATAGTTTTACTTATTTTATCAATTATTGGTATGACAGGACTTTACATAGTAATGGCATTTTTCCAAGAAAATTTAAGCAATTATTATTGGTTACTATTTGCACTTGGTGCTCTTTCAGGTTGTGGTATTGCAACATTCTCAGTTGGTATAAGCCAAGCCTCTTATTGGTTCCCACAAAATAAGCAAGGCGTAGCTTTAGGGCTTTATGGTGGTGTTGGTAATTTAGCACCTGGAATATTTGCTCTTTTATTACCAAATGTAGCTATGCCTCTTTTAGGATTATCAGGTTCATATTTAGCATGGCTAATTTTCTTAATAGTTGGTACTTTAATTTATATAAAGATAGGTCAAAATGCTTGGTACTTCCAATTATTAGACCAAGGTGCTACTAAAGAAGAAGCAAGAGAAATTGCTTCAAAGGAACATGGTCAAGAATTATTCCCTAAAGCTAAGGTAAGTGAAAGCTTAATTATATCAGCTAAATCATGGAAAACATGGGCTTTAGTTCTTATATACTTTACTACATTTGGTGGATTTTTAGCTTTAACTAGCTGGCTTCCAAATTACTGGATGACTTATTTTTCATTAAATGTTAAGCTAGCTGGCCTTTTAACTGCCTTTTATTCAATATTAACTTCATTAGTTAGAATATATGGTGGTAAAATAGCTGATAAAAAAGGTGGAGAAATTGTTGCTGTTATAGCTTTAATAGTTGGCCTTTTAGGTTCAATAGTTATGACATTTGCAGGAACTTTACCACTTGCAATAATTGGTGTTATACTTCTTGGAATAGGTATGGGAGTAACTAACGCTGCTGTATTTAAAATAGTTCCAAATGCTGTACCAGAAGCTATGGGTGGTGCATCAGGATGGATAGGTGGAATTGGAGCCTTTGGTGGATTCTTATTACCTCCTGTTATGGCAACATTTATAGATAAAACAGGTATTGACTTAAGTGGATTCTCAAGAGGATACGTTGTATTCATTGGATTATTTGTAATTTCAATATTAATAATTGCTATGTTTAAAGCTTTTTCAAACAAAAAAGCTACTGCATAGTTAATATATACTCCCCTAAACAACTAACTTAAATTTAATATTATAAAAAACAGTAGCTAAATTAATTTAGCTACTGTTTTTTTATTATTATTTTAAATTATCTCTCCAAGCCTTAAATGCTTTTCTAGCTTTTCCAATTGTGCTTTCTATATTACTAAATTCAAATCCATCTTTTTCTTTTAAAATTTCCATAAGATGTGCAACACGAGGAAGTCTAAGATGTATTTTTCTTATCTTTTCCTTCTCTCTAAATACTTCATCTGGAGTTCCTTCTAAAATTACTTTTCCTTTATCCATAACAAATACTTTATCACAATAAAGAGGTACTATATCTATATCATGTGTAGATATTATTATAGTTAGATTTAATTTCTTTTTCATATCCATCAAAAGGCTCATTATATCACTAACACCCATTGGATCTAATCCAGCTGTTGGCTCATCTAATATTAAAACCTTAGGCTCCATTACAAGTATTCCCGCTATAGAAACACGCTTTTTTTGACCGAAACTTAATGCATGAGTTGGCTTATCCTTTAAATGCTCAATCTTTGTTTCCTTGATTGCAAAATCTACTCTTTTTCTTATTTCTTCTTCTTTTAGCTTCATGTTCATAGGTCCAAATGATATATCTTGATATACACTTGCTGAAAATAATTGACTATCTGGATCTTGAAAAACTATTCCTACATCTTGCCTTAATTTTTTTAATCCCTTTCTTGAATAGTCAAATTCTTTTCCGTTAAAATATATTTTACCTGAAGAAGGTTTATTTATTCCGTTTAAATGGTGAAATAATGTTGATTTTCCTGCTCCATTTCCACCTAATATTGCAGTTACTTCACCTCTTTTTATATCCATATTTATTCCGTTTAATGCACAAGTTCCATCTGGATATTTGTAGTGAAGTTCTTCTATTTTTAATATATTTTCACTCATTTAGTTTCTTCCCTTCTTCTCTGTATTTACATTAATACTTTAATAGTTAATAATAATAAATTTAATAAAATTGTTATTATGTAAATTGTTTTATCATTTGTATACTCATCTAAAATAACATTTAAATCACCATCATAACCTCTTGATTCTAATGATGTATACATATCATTAGCCTTTTTAAAAGACCTTATAAATAAACTTGATATAAGCGCTCCAAGCGACTTATATGATGACCTTATACTATTATATCCAAGTCTAGAGTTTTGAGCTATAAACATTGTATTTACAGTTTCTAAAAGTATAAATATAAATCTATAAATAAGACTCATCATTTCAATCATTATTTTTGGAACTTTTAATTTTGAAAGTACTGCTAATATGTCCACCATTGGAGTGCTAAGAGATAAAAAGTATAAACAACATACTGATGCTAATACTTTAAAAAATAAAACTACTGCTTTATAAATTCCAAGTTTTGATACCCCAATAAAGCCTCCGAAGATATGAGTTGATATTATAAATTTATCCGGATTAACAGAGTAATTTATTGTTATAGTTAAGATTCCAATAATTAAAAATGCAAGAGGAATAGTCAATAATTTTAAAAATACCTTTAAAGGTGTTTTGCCAACAAAAACTGTAGCTATTCCCATAACACCAATTACTATAATTGAATCAACTATGTTATTAGATAAAAGACACATAATTAAAGTAACAACTGAAAATACAAATTTCCCGACAGGATTTATATTTTTAAGTTTTGATGAATATGCGTATTTATCTATATTTAACATTTATTATTTGCACCCTCTTTTGTCTTACGACCTTTAAAATATCCTAATCCAAAACCTATAACACCAGCTCCAATTGCTGCTTGAAGTGCGAATAAAAGGCTTTCAACCTCTCCACTTGCTGGTTCAAACACTGGAGAAAACCATGGCTCATAATTTTTATCTATTTGTGTTATAGCTTTTTCTGCTGCATCATCTGAACCACCAAATTCTCCGTCTTTAGCTATAAAAAATGGTATTACTGCTAAAGCTATAACAATTAATATAAGTATTATATTTGTTTTTAATTTACTTTTTGGATTATTTTTCATTAGATTTCCTCCTTTGATAATATGTTAAGGCTTATTAAATCTTCTCTGTCATATGCTGCAATTGCATTAAATATTACAACTGTTAATATACCTTCACTTATTGCTAAAGGAATTTGTGTTACTGCAAATATTCCCATAAACTTAGTTACTGAAGCCATTATTCCACCGACATCTGATGGGAAAGCTAGTCCTAATTGTATTGATGTTGTTATGTATGTTGCTAAATCACCAATAGCTGCTGCTAAAAATATTGCAAGCCATCTTGGTCCATTTAATTTTTTAACTAATTTATAAATTCCATATGATACAAATGGTCCAACTACTGCCATTGAAAATGTATTAGCTCCAAGAGTTGTAAGTCCACCGTGTGCTAAAAGTATAGCTTGAAATAATAATACGATAAGTCCTAAAACTGCCATTGCTGTTGGTCCAAAAAGTATAGCACCAAGACCTACTCCTGTTGGGTGTGAACAACTACCTGTAACTGATGGAAGTTTAAGTGCTGAAAGTACAAAAGCAAAAGCTCCAGCCATTGCAAGTAATAATTTTAAACGTGGATTCTCTTTTATTGTATTTTTTATAGAAAATATTCCAAAAACAACAAATGGAATTGTAAAAGCTCCCCATGCTATACACCATTTTGGCTCAAGAAATCCTTCCATGATATGCATAGCTGATGCTTTTATTGGTATACATAACATCATTAATAAAACTCCTATAAAAAGTTGCATTCTTTTTGACATAAATATCTACTCCTCATAATAAAATATATTTTTACAAAACTCCACTAATTAGTTATAAAATTAACTATTTTAGACATAAAAAAAACCTCTTAAATTTAAATTAAGAGGTAATAAATTACTAAAATAAATTAATCTATAAGTAACACCTCCTCTATATCCGCGTAGAGTTATATGTTGTTAAAGTAGGCAGGTCTTCTGGCTTAAGGATCAACATTTTTATAAAACCTTCCCAGGAAATTTATCTCCAAGTGGTATAAACTTTATAAAAATTACTCTATTACAGCGGCGGGACCGCGTGGGATTTAAACCCAACTTCCCTTTTAATCTAAAACATATATTTTAGAACCTTACTTTATTTTATGCATTTGTATTTTATTATACATTATTAATATACATTAAACAATACTTTTAAATTTTTTACAATTTATTCTTATAAAATTTTACTTTTTTATTTCATATAATTCTAATGGAAGCTTATCTGGATCTTCAAAAAATGTATACTTTTGTCCAGTAAATTCATCAATTCTAATAGGTTCTACATTTATCCCTTTTTCTTTAAGTTCTTGTACAGTTTCTTCTATATTTAAAACTTCAAAAGCTAAATGTCTAAGTCCACAAGCTTCAGGATAACTTAATCTTTCTGGTGGATTTTTAAAAGAAAATAATTCTATTTGATTATCTCCAACCTTTAAATCAAGCTTATAAGAATCTCTTTCCCTTCTATAAACTTCTCTTATTATTTCAAATCCCAATATATTAGTATAAAAATCCTTAGACCTTTCATAATCTGAACATATTATTGCTACATGATGTATTTTTGTAAAATTCATAACACTCCCCCTAATTTTAATCTTCTTCTATTCCCATTGCCTTTAATCTATTATCCAATAGTGAATCATATATTGGCTTACACTTAAATACTTCTGCAATTAAATAAGATATTCCACAGACTAAAGTTACAGCACCTAATCCTAGTTTTGGCCCACTCATTTCACAAACTAATATAAGCCCTGTAATCGGAGCTCTTACAATTGATGAAAACATTCCAGCCATTCCGAGTAATATAAAGTTTGTTACATAAATATTATTATCTCCTATAATTGAAGCTATGCTTCCACTAAATGCTACTCCAACTAATGCTCCTAAGCTTAATAAAGGAAATAATATTCCCCCTGGAGTATCTGATGCAAAGCTCACTATTGAAAGAATAAACTTACTTATAAGTAATACAATAGCAAATTCTATTGCAACACCATTTATTAAAATATTATTTATAAGTAAATCTCCTCCACCTAAAACTTGTGGAAGTGTAATTCCAAAAAACAATGCAAACATAAATGGGATTATCATTCTATATCTTAACTTAACTTTCATTCCTTTATATAGCTTTATTGTTTTAAGTAATGTTTTATTATATATTACTCCACAAATTCCCACTATAATACCAAGAATAATTACGAATATATAATACTTAGCCGGTAAAGATTTTACAAGATTAACTTCTAATATAGGTTTACTACCAAAGAATATCCAAGTTACTAAATCAGCTGTTACACATGCTCCTATTGAACATAAAAAAAGCATTTTTGAAAAACTCTTATACATTTCTTCAAGAACAAAAAATACTCCTGCAAGAGGGGCATTAAAAGCTGCTGCAAGTCCAGCTCCTGCTGCTGATGCAATTAAAAGCTTTTTGTCACTAATATGTTTTTTTGTTGCATTGCTATAAACATGTACTGCTTCCGCTCCTAGCTGAATAGACGGGCCTTCAATTCCAAGTGATAATCCTGCTCCTATTGCAATTGAACCTCCAATAAACTTTTCAATTAAAATTTCAAATGGATTTTTAATATCAAATTTATCTTTAAGCATACCTTCTATTTGAGGTATACCACTACCACTTATCATAGAGTTTTTTTCAACCATAATTCCAACTATATAAGCAAAAATTACTAAAACAATTATACCCAAAATAATCCACAAATGATTTTCTTTCATAAAATTATATACTTTGTATTCATAAGGAATTATAAACTTTAAAACTAATCTATATAAAGAAACTATTAAACCTGCAATAGCACCACCTATGATACTTTCTAATACAGTTTTAACTTTTAAATTATTTTTACCTTCATTTTGCATAATTTACAGTTTTCCTTTCCTATATTATATAATAAAATACTAATACTTATTGAAATAAATTTTTATCATCATTTAAAAGCAATATTAAATTTATATAAATGATTAAAAAACCAATTATATCTTAATTTAATTATATAGCTTAAATGTGATTGTACTCAAAGAATAGACTATTAATATTCCATTAACAAAAATAATAGAGTCTTATCAAAATTTTGATAAGACTCTATTACTTTAAGAAGTATAATTTTATTATGCTTTATTTTTAGGTGTACTTAAATAAATGTATACAAAAATACTTAAAATCTTAAATCATTTAACTCTTTGAACACAAGCTTTGCGTTTTTTTCACCATTACAAACAATAATTACACTATAATTGTTTGCAACTGTTCCAAGAATTCTTTTATCATTTAATCTGTCAATAAATTCACCAACAACATCTGCCATACCCTTCATAGTTCTTATTGCTATAAAATATTCTTGTACACATATACTTTCAACTGAATTTTTAAATATATTATTACATCTTTTACCTACATTTTCTTCAGTTAACAGTACATACTTATACTCTTTATTTTTCATTAATTTTCTAATTATATGCATTTCTCTTAAATCACGTGATAATGTTGCTTGAGTCGCATTTATGCCTAAATGTTTTAATTTCAAAACAAGTTGTTCTTGTTTTCCTATATCTTCATTTTTTATTATATTTAAAATAGCTTCTCTTCTTCTCTTCTTTAAATCATTTCCCATAATAATCGACCTCTTTTTATAAAAAATTATCAACAAATTAAACTTAACAATATTCAAAATGATAATAATTAGCTTAGAGAGAAGGCTTAAGCCCTCTCCCTAAAATATTTTATTTTACAATCTTTGTTCCAGATGTTCCTTCTAAAGATTCTTTTGCTCTAGAAAGTGATGCTATTATAGCTTGTTTATTATCAGTTGATAAAACAAACTTCTTACAAGCTTCAACCTTTGGAAGCATACTTCCTGGTGCAAATTGGCCTTCTTCTATATATTTATTTAATTCTTCTATACCAATTTCTTTTAATTCTTTTTGATTTGGTTTATTGTAGTTTACACATACTCTATCAACTGCTGTAAGTATTAATAAAAGATCAGCATCTAATATTTCTGCAAGTTTTTCTGCTGCGAAGTCTTTATCAATAACTGCTGGAACTCCAACTAAGTTATCTCCTTCTTTAATTACTGGTATTCCACCACCACCGCAAGCAATTACAACAAATCCATTATCAACCATTGCTTTTATAGCGTCTTTTTCTACAATATCAACAGGTTTTGGTGATGCTACAACTCTTCTGTAACCTCTACCTGCATCTTCTTTCATTACATATCCTTTATCTTTTTCAAGTTGTTTAGCTTCTTCTTCTGAATAAAATGATCCTATTGGCTTTGTTGGGTTTTCAAAAGCCTTATCATTTTTATCTACTACAACTTGAGTAACAATTGTTTCAGCAGACTTGTCTATTTTTCTCTTATGAAGTTCTTCTGAAATTGCATTTTGTAAATGATATCCGATATATCCTTGTGAAAAAGCACCTACAACATCAAATGGGAAAAGTGTATTATTTTTATTTGCTTGATAAGCTTCTTCTACACTTGCTAAAATTTGACCAACTTGAGGTCCATTTCCATGAACAACTGATACTCTATGTCCAGCTTCAATTAAATCAACTACTGATTTTGCAGTTTCTTTACAAGTCTTTAATTGACCTTCTGCACTTTTATCTTTAGGATCTGCTTGTAATGCATTTCCTCCTAATGCTAAAACTATTTTCATATTTTCTGCCTCCTTAAAATTAACAAAATTAATTTAAAACCTTATCCTTTGTTTATTTAATTCATATATAAATCTATCTTTTTTTTATTAATCAATATGATTTTATCTTTAGTAAAAGTGTATTCTAAAAGGTATTTAATAAAATATATTAAATTGATATTTTGCCTGTTACTAGTAATATAACTGCTATTACAGCTACAACTAAAACAATTAGAGCAATTAAAGCTTCTTTACCAACAAATACTTTTCCATCCTTGTTGTTTTCTTTCTTTGCAACATAATAGAAAATTATACCTACCGCATAAAGAATAAAACATAATAGTAAATATTTTAAACCTGCTGCATAACATAACCATATAGCATATATTGTTGCTATAGTTGCGCAAATTTTATCTCTTGTTCTACCTTGTGGATTTTTATCATAAGTCTCACCTGTTATAGTAAGCTTAAGTCCATACATTGCACTTAAAAGATATGGAACAAGAATTGCAGTACTTGCTACTGAATATAGTGCTTGATAAGTACTATTTGCAACTAATGTTAATATTAAGAATAACTCAACTAATATATTTGTTATAATTAATGATGCTGCTGGAGCTCCATTTTTATTTGTTTTTGCAAATATTTTTGGAAGTGCACCATCTTTTGCAGCAACAAATGGAATTTCAGCACATAAAAGTGACCATCCAAGTAATGATCCAAATAATGATACTATTAGTCCTAAATTAATAAGCACAGCTCCCCACTTACCAACAGCAAATTCTAAAACATATGCCATTGATGGGTTATCTAAACCTGCTAAATCTACTCTGTTCATAACTCCTAAAGACATTAAAGAAATTAAAAGATATATACATAAAGTTCCTATTAATCCCATTACTGTTGCTTTACCAACATCACTTTGTTTTTTAGCTCTACCAGATACAACTACCGCACCTTCAATTCCTATAAAACACCATAATGTTACTAGCATAGTGTTCTTTGCTTGATCTAATATACTACCTAAGTCTGTTGAACCCCAGAACTCAAAATTAAAGTTATCTAAATTAAATGCAAAGATTGCTACTACTATAAATACACATATAGGAACTAATTTTGCTACTGTTGTTACTAAGTTAACAAAAGCTGCTCCACTTACTCCTTTTAATATTAAGAAAGTAAATGCCCAAACAATTATTGAAGCTCCAATTATTGATGCTAAGTTATTACCTTCACCAAATATAGGAGCAAAATAACCTATAGCTCCAAATAAAAGAACTGAATAGGATACGTTTCCAATCCAAGCACTAAGCCAATATCCCCAAGCTGAGTTAAATCCTATATATTCTCCAAATCCTGCCTTAGCATAACTGTATACACCACCACTAAGTTCAGGTTTTCTATTTGCTAATGTTTGATATACAAAAGCAAGTGCTATCATACCAATACCAGTTATAATCCAACCTATAATAATTGCGCCTGTACCTGCTCCTCTTGCCATATCTGATGGTAGATTAAACGCTCCTCCACCTATCATGGAACCAACAATTAATGCTGCAAGTGAAGCAAACCCAAGATTTCTTTGTTCACCAGTAGAATTTTGTTCTGACATATTTATCACCCCTATTTACTTTTTATTAAGAAAAATTTAGTCGACTATTTAAAAGTAAATAGCCGACTAATAACAAATTATTTTCCTGCTGTAGCTACCATTACGGCTTTTATAGTATGCATTCTATTTTCAGCTTCATCAAAGACTACTGAATTTTTGCTTCTAAATACTTCATCTTCAACTTCTCTAATATCAAGTCCTAATCTATCCATCATATCTTTGCAAACTTCTGTATCTTCATCATGGAAAGATGGTAAGCAATGCATGAATAATGTATTTTTATTTCCTGTTTTAGCCATCATTTCTCTTGTTACCTTATATGGAGTTAATAATTTAACTCTTTCTGGATATAGGCTTTCATCTTCTCCCATTGATACCCATATATCAGTGTAAATAACGTCAGCTCCTTTAACTGCTTCATCAACGTTATCTGAGAATTCAATTACTGCTCCTGTTTGTTTTGAGTATTCTTGCATTTCTTTAACTATTTCTGGATCTGGTTCTAAGCTCTTAGGTCCAAGTGCTACGAAATGCATTCCCATTTTAGCTGCACCATACATTAATGCATAACTCATGTTATTTCTTGTATCACCAGTAAATACTAATTTGATTTCACTTAATGGTTTATGTGCATGTTCTTCTATTGTTAAGAAGTCTGCTAATATTTGAGTTGGATGGTCAGCGTCAGTTAATCCATTCCATACTGGAACACCTGCATGTTTAGCTAATTCTTCAACAGTTGATTGTTTGAATCCTCTAAATTCAATACCATCATACATTCTTCCAAGAACCTTTGCAGTATCTTCTATTGATTCTTTTTTACCCATTTGAGAATTTGTTAAGAATGTTACGTGAGCTCCTTCTTCTGCTGCTCCACATTCAAATGCACATCTTGTTCTAGTTGATGTTTTTTCAAATAATAAAACAACATTTTTTCCTTTTAAAGTATCACCTAATATTCCTGCTCTTTTTTTAGCTTTTAAATCATGTGATAAATCTAAAAGATATCTAATCTCTTCTGGTGTAAAATCCTTTAATGTTAAAAAACTTCTTCCTTTTAAATTAACTGCCATATTTGTTTCCTCCGTTATACATTTAATATTTATACTATCAATTTTTATAATTCATTATTTATCTAATATTTTTTTATTTCTAAAATATAAAGTGTAATTTTCAAATTATAAATCTTCTCTTATTAGTGGCATTGACATACATCTTGGGCCGCCTCTACCTCTTGATAACTCTGATGATGGAATTACGTGTAGTTTTACCCCATAATCTTCTAAGATTTTATTAGTTACATAGTTTCTTGAGTAAACAACAACTTCTCCTGGTGCAATAGCTAATGTATTTGAACCATCATTCCATTGTTCTCTTGCAGCGATTATTTCATCTCCACCACCACATTTAATTAATGTAACTTTTCTATCTAAGTATTTGCTTAGTATATGCTCTAATGTATCTACTTCTTTAGTAGTTTTAAGCATGTTTGGATTTTCTGGATCTTTTGTTATTGCATAAACATTTAAAGGCCCTACTATTTCTGGATGAACTGTAAATTTATCATAATCAACTTGAGTAAATACTGTATCTAAGTGCATGAATGCTCTACTTACTGGTATTTGGAAGGCTAGTACAGTTTTGAATGTTGTATCATCATTAAATAATATTTTCTTAGCTAGCTTTTCAACTGAAGCTGAATCAGTTCTTTGTGAAATACCAACTGCTAATGTCTCTTTTGAAAGTATTAACTCATCTCCACCTTCTAATGAAGTACTTTCATCTCTATTAAACCAGAATGGAACTTCTTTATCTTTAAATCTTGGATGATATTTAAAGATATATTTTGCAAATAATGTTTCTCTATTTCTTGTTTCTGTTCTCATATGATTTAATGTTATACCATGTCCAATTGTTGCGAATGGGTCTCTTGTAAAATAAAGGTTTGGCATTGGGTCACAAACAAATGGGTAAGTGCTATTTACTAAATCATATAAAGAATCTCTATGATAATCTTTTAATTCTTCTTTTCTAACACCTGCCATCATCTTATCAACCATTGGTTTATTTTCGAAGTTTAAGAAATATTTCATTAATGCTTCTCTTAATGATTCACTTTCAACTCCAGCCTCTGTAATGAATTCGTTTATGAATTCTTTTTTTACTTCTTCACTAGTTGAAATAGCTTCTGCTGCAAGTACTTCTAAATAAAGAACTTCTACACCTGCATCTCTTAATGTTTGTGCAAATGCATCATGTTCTTCCCTTGCAATTTTTAAGTATGGGATATCATCAAATAATAATCTGTCTAATAGATTTGGAGTTAGATTTTCAATTTCTTCTCCTGGTCTATGTAATAAAACAGTCTTTAATCTTCCGATTTCTGAGGTAACATTTAAAGCTCTATTATTCTTCATATTATCACTCTCTTTCTTACTTAATTTATTTTTACTGTGTAAACATATTAGTGTAAATCACTCTTTACTAATGCCGTTTACAATTACAATTATAGCTTGTTTCAAAACGATTACAATCCTTTTTTTTACATAAAATGTATAATGATTTTTGATTTTATTCACCCCAAAAAATATTATTAATGACATATTATGTATCAAACCTTATTAACTGTACTCTTGCATGAATTATTATCGCGAAAGTTTTCCTTCAATTATATGAATATTGAATGCATAAACTAGGAATATTTTTTTTATATTTTTTTGTAAAATATACATTTTTTCCTCTAATTTAAGATCAATTTTTATAAAATCTCATTAAAAGCCACTATTTTGATGGACTTTCAATGTAATATATTGAAGTTTTTCCTTCATAAGTAAATTATTTTTCAAATTTTCCCATAAAATTTATAATGCATAAAGTGAATATGCATTATTAAATTAATAAAAGCTCTAGTAATTTATAATTTTTATAAATTACTAGAGCTTTTTATATTTATATATTAATTTCTAATACTTATATTTCTTATTAAATACCCTTTATACTTTGCTCAAAATTAAATATATTATTAGAGTCATATTTTATTTTTACTTCTTTTAATTTCACTATATTTTTTCCGTAGTATTCTTTCTCATAGTCATCTAATGAATCTATTGGGAAGTTTATAAATGAACCTTCTGTAATTGATTTTATAAATTCAAATCTTTCTTTAACCCAATTTACATTTATTTCCGCATACTTTAAATCTTCCCATACAGATTGAAAACCCATTATAAATTTTGCATTCCTATAATAAAATGCTGTATTATTTTTTTCAATATCAGAAACTGCTCCACCTAAACCATAAAATGAAACAGCTGTATATGTTGAACCTTCTGCTCTTTGTGATACAACTTCTATAATTTTTTTAATTTCTTCTCTATTATAATCTCTAAGAACAAATCTCCCTCCAGACTTATACTTTTCATAATCTGGATGACTATCTTGTATCCATCTATTAGCATCTAAAACAGTCATGTACTCTAAATTATAGTACATTTTACTTCCCTTAGACTTAATACTTTGTAAAATCTTATTAGCTTCTTCTTTCTTTCCATAAAAAAGTCCTGTCATTTTTATACCGTGACCTTTTTCTTGTGAATTATATATAGCTGTTTTTAAATTCATTCTTCTATCTAAAGTTTTATATGTATTTTGAAGTTCTTCAATTATATCAATTTTTTCTTCAATATCAATATTATTAAAATCAATATTTATTAAAGTTGCCATTTCAATTTTATTTGGAAGCTTAAATGTCATTGAAGTAACTATTCCAAAATTTCCTCCCCCTGAACCTTTAAGTGCCCAAAGTAAGTCTTTATTTACATCATTATTTAAAGTAAGTAAATCTCCATCACAATTAACTAATTCTGCTTCTATTAAGTTGTCACATCCAAGCCCAAGTAATCTACTTGAATATCCCCAACCTCCTCCTAACGTAAATCCTATAACTCCTACAGTTGGACATCCTCCTCCTGGGAAAGGATATCCTAGTGAATTTAAAGCTTCGTAAAGTTCTCTATTTCTTACTCCACCATCTATTTTTACTGTTTTATTATCTTCATCAACATAAATATTATTCATTTTGCTTACATCTATAATAAATATATCATTTCCGGTTGAATACCCTTCATAATGATGACGTCCTGACCTTATTCTAAATTTAATTTTATTTTCTTTTACAAATTTTAAAGCTTCTATAACTTCTTTAGCTGTCTTTGGATAACATATAGCCTTAGGATATTTTTGTATTGCTCTATTCCATGCTTCTCTATTTTCTTCATATAAAAAATTATTTCTTGTTATAATTTCACTGCTTAAACTTTTATAATCTAAATCTCTCATCTTTTCACCTTCTATTTATAAAAACATATAAATTTATTATAATACTTTCTTATAATAAAAAATATTAAAAATATAGTAATCTTAAAGACTTTTTAATATATTTTTATTTAATTTTATAAAATTTATATAATTAAATATTTATCTATTATATTTTTTATATTCATTTTTAAAATAAATCTCTAACTATATAAAATATTTA
>ERZ1463036.185-NODE-185-length-14434-cov-11.985952_pt1 | contig 14434 bp, 12 predicted proteins | sample MGYA00564485_ERZ1463036 | MGnify/ENA primary metagenome ERZ1463036 (study PRJEB39244, sample SAMEA3635127) | Helicobacter pylori | study: EMG produced TPA metagenomics assembly of PRJEB11511 data set (Assembly of a 5300-year-old Helicobacter pylori... | reverse complement strand
ACCTAGGACACTCTTTCCCTACACGACGCTCTTCCGATCTTTGAGGATACAGCACTTTATCTTGATGTATATATTTATCTAAAGTATATAATACATCTGGATTTAGTTGAAACATCACTTCTCTACCATTAACATCTTCTATTTTGGGATACTTCTCACGCAATTCATCTGGAGTTAGTAGATTTTTTCTCTTATACGCCTCATTTATATCACTATATTTTTTACTGTCTTCGACTATAGCGTAATAAGACTTATCTGAATACTTTGTATAGAAAGTTTTCATTAACTTATTCTCTTTAGATAAACCTGTAAGAATAACGTCTCCATTTTCATCATAAGCAGTAAAGTTCTGGTTTTCTACACTTTCTCTCTGATATTCAGCACCTATACCTTTATATTCAAACTCCCCCATATAGTGCGTTCTATACCCAGCTATCATGGCTAAAGATATACCTACTGTTCCCCCTAATGTTCCAGCTGAATGTATCAAACCTTTCATCAAGCCTTTCTTTAAAGCTGACTTAGAATTAGAATTACCTTCGGCTTCTTCATCTTCATCTTCATCATCTTCTTCATTTTCTTCAGCCTGTTGAGCCATGGCTTTAGCTTCTTGTTCTTTCCTCAATTTTTCCTCAGCCTCTTTCTTGGCTTTTTCAGCCTCAGCCATCTTTTTACGCTTCTCGGCTTCCTCTTTGGCTTTTTTCTCAGCCTTTTCTTTTTCTTTCTCGGCTTTTTTTGCTTCTTTCTCAGCTCTTTTCGCTTCTTTTTTAGCTTCTTTTTCAGCTTCTTTTTCTTCATCTTTCCAGAAATCTAAACCTAAAATTTCAGCCCAATCTTTTACGTCATCAGCAAGCATAGCCCATCCAATCGCATCTCCAACTATACCTCCATCAAAAGGGTTAATCGTCATCAACGCAGTGAAACCCGCATGCCCAACTGTTGTTGCTAGTTTTTTTCCAATCATTTTGAGCCCTTTTTCGGCACCTTCTTTTACTACCTTTTCACCAACTTCTTTTACAGCTTTTTCACCAGCTTCTTTAGCAAATTTTTCACCAACTTCTTTTACAGCTTTTTCACCAGCTTCTTTGGCAAATTTTTCACCAACTTTTTTTACAGCATCACCTGCTACATCCTTAACCTTATCAGCAACATAGTCCTTAGACATACCTTTAACTAAATCTCCCAAACCATAGGAAGCAGACGGACTCATAGCTTGTGGCATACTGACAGCAGGTGAACTAGCTAAACTGGAATCCTGAGAAGATTCATTTGACGACGAATCTGAACCAGAAGAACCTCCACCCTCAAGAAGAGCACTACTCATTTCTTCTTTTTTTCGCTTTTTCCTCATTTGCTCTGCATCTCTATTTTGCATCGCTAAATTACTAAAACTCGACATAATCTCACCTCCTTTTCAAGTTGTTATACTATACTATTTAAAAAAATGACTTTTTATAATAAAAACAATGCAACAAATAGAGAAAGAAGTACATATTATCACACACCAATCCTTTAAATTTATCAAAAAGCAAAAGAATACCCCTTCTAATTTAGGCGTAGCCAAATTTGGGTGGGGAGTTGTTCACTTAACCACATCCCAAAATATCGCTAAATACAAGCATTTTTTAATGGATATGCGCTTGACCTTTAATTTAAAATGTTGTATAATAATATTAATATATATAAATAAACAAACATTAGGAATTTAAATATAAAGATTAACATATAATTGGGATAAATAGAGAAAAGGAGGGGTATGGATGAGGAAATTAACTTCAAGAGATAAAATAACAAAAGAAGATTACAATTCTATAAAAAAGGCTTTTTTTGAAGCAATGTCTGAAGATTTAGATGGAACAAAGTTATTTGATGCAAAAAAAATGGATGAGACATTTAAAATAAAATTTTCTTTATCTGGAAAGCCTTTATCTTTTATAACAAAAAAGAACAATAAAGTAGAGCAATATAAAACGAAAGTATCTAGTGCTAATGATGATGAATACGATTCTACTGGAGAAATATGGGGTTGCAATATTGGTGGAACTATAATGTTTGACGACGGAAGAGTAGTACCTATTTATTCATCACTTAATGACGAAGCAGACTACTTAAAGCCAATCGAAGAAACAAATTATGGTGGGTACTCTACTATATACAATGATAATAATGATTATTAATAAAGCCATCTGTTAATACAGGTGGTTTTTATGTTTCAAAAAGAATGTAGAGCTATAAATTATTAAGTCTCTTCGTATTATTTAATACAAACAAATAACAAGGAATATAAAAATATATGGAAGGTGATTTCAATAATGCTAAATTTTTTCAAAAATCTAAACAAGAAAAAAAATGACGACGATATAAATATTATCGCTAAATGTCCCAAATGTGGAAAAGAGGTCATTGAAACTGGTGATTATTGGGCTTGTGTAGACATACTGTCTGGTAACTGTAATTTTAAAATGAAAAATATTCACAATGGAAGAAAGATGGATGTAAGTGTTTTTGCTGAATTCCAAAAGATTGATGAGTATGAACATATATATAATGCTATACACAGACAGTCTAATATTACTAGAGCAAGAATATACGAAACAGAAAATAAGAATCCTGATGGTCCAGTAAGACTAAGACAAGGATGCCCAAACTGCGGAGGCTTATTTCATAGACATGGGAATATAGTAAAGTGCAGTAAACCAAAATGTAGATTCAAAATAGAAACAACATTTATGGGTATAAATTTCTCGGACGAGCAGATGAGTCAATTACTTGAAAGAAGAATATCAGAGATATATACGTTTAAGAATTCCAAAGGAGAAGAAATAACAGGTAGAGCTATCATTAAACTTGATAAAAAGGCTAACTTAATTCCTAAGTATATTCTTGTAACTGAAATAAATGTTTTAGATGAGATATACTTTGAATATTCTTTAGCTCCAAAAGAAGAAGGAGAAAGTATGGCAAAACGTTTAGGCTCAATGGTGTATTAGCAACCTTTCAAGCAAACAAAAAAGAACTCAGATTAGAGTTCTTTTTTTTATTTTATTATTCAAACATATAAACCAAGAAAGCTTCACACACTAAAACCCCTTACCATTAACTCTAATAGTTTCATGTTTGAATTTTAATATAGTAAATTTAACCATATCCCAAGATATCGCTAAATATAAGTATTTTTTAATATATATATGCTTGACCTTTAATTTGAAATGTGGTATAATAATATCAATATATACAAATAAACAAGCATTAGGAATTTAAATATAGAGATTAGCATATAATGGGATAATTAAAGAAAAGGAGGGGTGTATATGTTTAATAATGAAAAAGTGACTAAAGAAGATTATTATTCTATACAAAGAGCAATTTTTGAAAACATGGCGTTAGACATGGATGGAAGCAAGCTATTTGACGCAGATTATTTTAATCAAACTTGTTCTATAGAATTTTCAAGAAATGGCAAACCTAAAAGGTTAAAATATGAGCCAGAAAAATATAGCAAGGCTAAAAAAACTGAAAAGTTTATAAATAGAAGTGATATCAAAACATATAGCGAGCAATTAGATGATGACTATAAGAGCTATGGAGATTTATATATGGACCATTTAGCTGGAGACATAACTGCAAGCTGGTCTTTAGGTATTGACTCAATATATGAGGATTCTCCTGATTACAAGGATGAAAATTATTATTAAAACAAATAACCACTTAATATGATATTAAGTGGTTATTTTTATGTTTTCCTTAGTCAGAATGTTTAACCAAAGTTATATATATTAATATTTTTTCATATTATTTATTAAATATAACAATAACAAGGAAATAAAAACAAAAGGAAAGGTGGACTATTTATATGTTAGGTTTTATAAAAAAATTAACCAATAAGAAAGAAGATAGGTTTAATGAGGATATCAAGATAATTGCAAGATGTCCAAAGTGTGGAAAAGAAGTTATAGAAACAGGAGATTGCTGGGCTTGTATAGACGTGTTATCTGGCACATGTAATTTCAGGATTTCTAATATTCACAATGGAAAAAAAATGAGTATTGAAGCCTTAACGGAATATCAAAGAGCTGAGGAATATCAAAGGATTTATGATGCCATACACAACAATGTTATTGAAGGAAAAACACTTAAAGAAAAAAGAGAATTAGAGATTAAATCTAATCATAAATATGCTGGCAATGAATTTTTTGAGAAAGGCGTTAGGCTTCATGGCTCATGCCCTAGATGTAAAGAAGATATATACAAGCTAGGAGATACAGTTAAGTGCATGAACGCACCAGACCATTGCTCTTTTTCAATGAAATCTATCTACAAGGGTGTAAGATTTACTGATGAAGAAATGAATAAGTTACTTAGGGGATATGTGTCCGACGAATATATGTTTACAGATAATTCAGGAAAAAAATTCTCAGGAAGAGTTTTTATTGATATCAATAAAAAAACAGCTGATAAACTACCTAGATTCAAGTACATTAAAGATATTCAGAGTTTTATCGAAAGTATTGATGACCCAGAGGATTACTACTTAAAATTTGTATACAGAACTATAAACGGAAAGTTTTGTAGGATGAATGGCGAATTAGTTCACCAATTTCCAATGAAAAAAGAACTCTAATTAGAGTTCTTTTTTATTTAGTATCAATCGTGCTATTAGTTTTTAATACTTCTCCGTCGCTTCGAACTTCGAATCCATATTTACTAATATCTTTTGTTACAATAGTTATTTGATTAGATAAGTCGCCTAATCCACCTATTCCATAAGTTCCATAAGACATATTCATACCATCTTTTTCAGCTTCTTTCATAGCTTTTTGAACTTTAGGATTTGAGAAATCAAAGTCATTATCCTGTAATGTTTTAACATAATCAAGAATTGCATTACCACCAGCATAATTTTCATCTAATTTCTTCAAGTCTAAAGTTTGAGTAATATTATTGTTATTTATATGTGATGGTTCGTATTTTAGCACAGGATTAGTATCATTCGTGAATCTTCCGCCGTTATCTTTCGCCTTAGCTCCAGTCATGCCAACTGCTGTATTCATAGCATCCGGACCAAGTCCTCTCGTTTCTCTCATCTCAGCTAACTTACTAGCCTCTTTTGCTTCCATTAAAGCGTCTTTGCGAAGACCGTCTTGATATTTATTATATCTATTATCCATTGCTGTTGCGCTTCTTCTGAATGATGATTTAGCTAAATCAGTACCCATATCTATACCTTTTCCTTCTGCTAGTAGCATTCCACCTACACCTGCATTAGAGTAACCCTCACCATATTTAGTAGCGCCTTTTTCAACTGAGCTCATACCAGCACCTATCATAGAGTTACCAACTCCGCTATCGAATGAAGAAACTCCCATACCAATACCAGCTTGAGAAAGACCCATTCCGATATTTTCCATAGAATGTTTCATTTGCATTTCTCCAAGATTTTTGTTAGCATCTTGATGGGCACCAGTCATCATATTATGACCTGCAAAAGCCCCTACTCCTCCAGCAATTAAACTAGCCCCTGTACCAATAGCGTTTCCTGCTCCTGGTTTACCAAGAGCCCCTCCAGCTTTACTAACGATACCATTACTACTTTTAGCCATATTGCCAGCTTTATTTGCAATAGCACTTCTTCCCAATTCAGAATTTGCCATACTTGCTACTCCCATACCAAGTACGTCTGAAGCCATACCAGTCATTTGAGCTCCAAAATTTGCATTAGCTAGAGCTTTTGCATTGTTAGCTTGCATATCAAACATTTCTTTACTCTGTCTCATAGCAACATTTGATTTATGAAGTCCTGTCGCAGTATTTGTTAACTGACCTGCAAGTTTTCCTCCAAGTTGCTCGGAGAATCCACCACCTTGACCACCTATAACTAGAGACCTAAACAACTGAGTAATTGGAATAAAGCAATATGTAGATGCTATAGCTTCCATCGCACTCATATTAGTTGTATTATATCCTGCAAAGAATGTCATTGTAATAGCATGGAAACTTTGCATAAAGATGTTTCCTACTAACTCTCTAATATAACTGAAGTATAATTTCTTTTGCGTTGGTCCCCAAGCATAACTAACAGTCATAATTGGGCTTATAGCAAACAGGAATGAAACAACTATAGACCTAACTAAGTATGTCGTATTAATATACACATCTATAGATAGGAACATAGAAGATACAACAAATCCTGCTAAACTTTCATTGCTTAATACTTTTGTACCAGATATACCATACGCTTGAAGATAAGTACTACTGAATGAGAATGTCTCAACTATCCAGTAGTTTAATTCTAGCAATAATTCGAATATACTCGGGAATATAGCTAACATCACACCGACGAATACTATGTCTTGTAAACCTTCCATCAAAGAAGTTTTAGCTATTATATTAGTAGTAGATATCATTTTCTGATGTATCATTCTCACCACTAATACTGACAGGAACAACATTGATACTACTAAAACCAACACATATACAGTCTTAGCTGTATCATACATATCACTTGTCATAACACCTCTATGATGTGTTGAACTTCTTGCACCCATATTAAGAATTAGCTCTTGTACAGGCGCTAAATTTAGCAAACTACGAACCGATGTTATAGTACCAGTTAAGTCAGCTCCTAGCCCTTGACCAATCAATGTCATTGAGTCTGACGCAGAATCTGTCACATCACTACTTCTTAAGTCTGCATTTACACCAGCCTGTATAGCTAACTGCCCCCAAGTAAGATATCTGTTTTCTTTGCTTTTTGCAAGTTTTACATACTCTTCTCCAACTAAAGGCGCTAACACTTGGTCTTTGTGATAACCTTTAGCCATTCTCCAAGGATAATAACCATAAACAACTTTACCAAATTCATTTGTAGTTGTTATTGCTACATAGTCCTTATAATTAAGACCATTTACTGGAATAAGCTCTTGTCCAGCAGGTATTCCTGTAATATTGTGATTTGGACCAGTAACTTGAGTTACACTAAAGCCCTTACCGCCATTTCTCTTCCCAGTATTAAAGCTATCGGCTCCACCGCCTTGTTCAAATTGAGCGGTTATTCTAGATAACTGAGCTACTATGTGACGAAGACCTTCCCCTGATATATGTTCTGCTCCTGAATATGTTTTAATAAACATCAGTGCATCATTCATACCCTTAGTTAAAGTATTTCCAACAAGTTCAGCTCTAGCCATATCTGAAGATAAAGCTGTATATGTAGTCTTTTCCCCCACATCTATAGACTGTGTTATCCCTGGAAAAGAGAATACAAGCCCCATATTCTTATCTCCACCTGTCTTAACCTTCTCATAAGTTTCGTCAACTTTAGTTGGGTCATTTAACACGATGTTTGCAATCAAAGAGCTCCCGGGTACTTTATTGCTACCACCACCTTTGTATACTTTTCGATAATCAGCAATAGACGAGAAATCAACACCCTTAACTCTTTCCAAAGGCTCCTTCCCTTCACCTTTATCGGGAATAACCTGACTTACCAATCCAAATGAACCTTCATCAAATAGTGTTCTTATATAGTATGTGCTAGTAGCCTCAGAATCGATAGACGAAAAAGATGCGAACAGTGCAAAAGCAGACATAAACGCTATCAATGTGCCACGCTTAGCTTTTTTAAGAGCTTTTTTTGCGCACATAAATCCCACCTCCTTTCAAATATTTAATTGTTCTAGTAATTATATTAAAAACCCTGTAAAAATATATCGAAACAATGTTTTTATTAGTATTGAATTTTCAAAACGATTAATTGTTTTATTTTTACATCTTTATAACAAACAATATAGCTACTATTATTACAGCTATTAGGTAGGCGTGTCTCATTATTAAACTCATCAATCCCATAAAAAACTCACAAATCATAGAGCCTATACTAAAAAAAGTATCTCCGGCATCTACTGCAGAATCAAGTATTTCTCCAAATTTTGTATTTTCATTCTCAATACCGCTTTCTTGCTGTTTAGAATCAATATTTTTAAAACCAACTGATTCATTAAGTTTATCTACATTTTTATTTTCCTTATAATTCATATCCCCACCTCTTTTCATTATTTGGTATATCTAATTATAGATATTTAAGCCATCATAATAACAAGATTGAAACATTAAGGGGTAAAATAAAAAAAGAATACCGAAGCTAACCCTCGATATTCCTCTTCATTTTAATTCGCTTTTTTAAAGTTTCCTGGCGTTATAATTCTTTCTTCCATTGGAAGAGCTACAACTTCAGCCACAGCAGTTTGACCTGCAACCTTTATTAATATCTCTCCTCTTTTAGCACTAACCAAGAAGTGCTTTTCACCATCAGAAAGTTTAAATGTATCTTGCAATGCATCAATATCTGTACTGTTTTGTTTTAAGAATATACTTGTTACTGCATTTGTAAGTACAGCCTTACCTTGGTCACTATTTTCGAATTCTATAAAGTTTTGAGAAGCTACAAGTAACCCCCCGTTTCTCTTTCTTATTCTACGAGAACAGTTTTCCAAGAACTGAGCTGTATACTCATGACCAACCATATTCTTATTTACAAGCATCCACGCCTCATCACATATGACACGCTTCTTTATATGTGGATTCTTTTTAACAAATTTCTCCCACGTCCAACTCATTGCGACATACATCCCGATAGGTCTCAATATACTCTCTTCAAGCTTCGAAATATCAAATGTTACCAATGGCGCATTTTTAAAGTTAACAAGCTCTGAAGATGTTTGACAGTCAAATATATCATATATACCACCTTTTACATACATAGTTAAACCATTAGCTATTCTTCTTAAATCGTAACTATTTCTAGCTTCAGCTAGTTGTGTTAACTTTTTGTGAAAGTCTGATAATGTTGGCATTAGCTTTTTCTTTGCCACATGTGAAAACTCTAAAGTTTCTTCATTAAACACTTCCTCATGAGTATATAAGCTTTCAGGGTCTTCTGTAAATCCAAAGTCCTTATACACTTCCATCATGGTATAAGCAAGCATTGATTGTTGCTCTGTATTAAGACCTTTAGCCATAACTGCTAATAAGTTTAATACGTCTGCAACTTTTGCTTTAAGGTTTACAATCTTTCTTCCTGTTGCAACTCCATCATCATCTACTTCATCCTCTTCTTCTACGTCAAGCGGATTTATGAAGTGTTTTGACTCTGAAGATATCTCTATATAAGCACCTCCAAGCCCTCTAACTAAGCCTTTATATTCTCCCTCTGGGTCAATTATTACCGTTCTAATACCTCTAAGAGCACTTCTTGCTGTCAGAAGCTTTACAAAGAACGACTTACCTGAACCTGCTTGTCCGAAAATATTTACGTTTGAATTATATAACTTTGAACGGTCATAGAAGTCTATCGACACAGGCGTTGAAGTCCTTGTATTAACTCCACACCACACACCAGTCTCATGATTTATATCTGAATTATAGAATGGAAAGCAACTACCCAATGAGCCTGTATTCATATTTCTAAAACAATCTGTTATATATTGCTTTCCATATGGTAGTGCTGTTCTATAACCTTCATCATGTCTTAAGTCAGAAGGAATTAAATTCATTTTTCTACCCTTCAACTGGTTATCTAGCCTTTGTGTCTCTTTATCTAGTTGCTCTACACTGTTAGCAAATAAATTAGCAGATACTTGCATATAGAACAGACTTTCAAAGTTTCTTTCCAAGGCTTGTCTTTGTTTGTACAAATCTTGAATTTGACTTCTTAATCTTGTAGTATCCCTTATATTACCTTTCTCCATCTCTATACTTAACTGAGACTCATATTGTGTTATCTTAGCTGTTAATTGTTCAAGAGCTTGTCTTTCATCAGCTGGTTCAATATGAATAGATACATCCATATCACCATTATAAGAGTACAAATAATCCAACCAACCAACATACACTACAGATGGATAACCATGTAACATAAAGTTTCTTACAAACTTGCTACCTGCTTGCATATAATTCTCATGACCTCTATCAAAACATGAAGGAGCTAGCAAATCTTTCAACCCCCTCGCTCCTACACCTAAGATATCCTTTTTGACGGATTCGTCAACTTCATCATATCTTATTTCCTCTACATTTTCCTTTCTAAGATTCTTTTTTCTTTTTAACATCAATCTCTCCCTCCTTTTTACTTCATAACTGCTTTTTTCAATTGTAAAATTCTATCTAATACAGCTGACATTTTTCTTTTTTCCAGCTCTGTTATCTTTTGAGATTCCATTTCCATCTTTAATCTATTTTCTAATTCACTTATCATCCAAACTATACTGTTCTCTCTAGCCATATTAACTAAGGCATTTGGTCCATCAACTATCAGATTCATATAGTCTCCACTTAATATTTGGTCTATATCAGAATAGTTGTCTCTGTGATATGTTGAATATATTAATTCAGCTATCTCTACAGAACTCATTATATTAGTCTGAATTCCCATTGCCCCCAATCCATCACATATAACCTGACATCTTAAATAAAGCCCTCTTATTGCTTCTTCATATTTTTCATCATCATTTGAATACGTCAAAGATGCTGAATCAGAGAATGGAACTATAATATACTTTCTTTTTTGTTTATCATTTCCGATAGTTTCTGTTATTCTAGCCATCTCTTGTAAGTAGGCTGTTGCATAATCATATAATTGAGCATATTCTTTAACAGTATCTACCATGTCCTCCTCTAAACGTCTTAAGTTGTTAGTATTATCTATAGTTCTTGTTTGCAAATGAATAGTAATAGGAAAAGTTAGAGAATCTAAAAATCTTTGAAAAGATGCATCTATCATTTCTTTCTCTTGATTTGTTTTTAAATCATAGTTTATGCTTTGGCATTCTATTATAGCTCTGTACTCAAAATTTCCTAAATCAATCAAACCATCTCTTATATCTTTAAATGGCAGAAAATCTTGAGCAGTCGACATATCATTAGCTCCATTAGACCCAATCATAGATTTTGGAGCCTTTTTTATAGCTATGAACGTCACAATACCCATAATAACCATAAATACTATAAATATGACACCAATTATCATCATCATTTTCATATTTTCCATAATCAATTACCTCCTATTTTAGAAACCGCCTAGGTCTCTCTTATTTATTAGTTTGTGTTTTTTCTTTTTGAATTTTGATTTTCTTATTAAATACACAGGCAAATCAACACCATTTTTTTTATAAAAAGCAAATGGCAAACCTGAACACGAAAACATTAATCCAACGGGACCCGCTATTATAAAAGTTTTCGTTAGTATATATATTCCAGCTAACGAAGCTAGTCCCAAAAGAAAACCTCCTACAACCCATGCAAATTGTCCAATAGTCAGTAATCCTCCTATAATTTTCTCTTTTTCTCTAACATCAGCTGGAACGTTGTATACCATACTCATACAATCACCTCCATATTTTTATATTTTTAGATAAAAATCTAAAAAGCTAATAATGGATTATATGATAATAAATTACTTTTAAAAACTAAATACTGCCGTTAAATAAAAAAGAAGACTTCTTAAGCAAGCCTTCTTTTAGTATTATTTTAAAACATTGTAGAATAATGTTGTTATTAGTGTAACAGAACCCAATCCAGCACTTGCTATACCTGAAATTATCAAACCAGTGATAGCTTTTTGTCTTTCTTGTGGATTTCCTTGAGATTTCCCTAAATTTATAAAGTTTAATATAAAGAATAATATCATAGATATAGTACCTATACCTGATATAAATATTACTACAGTTCTATATTCTTTTAAAACTTTATCAAAGAACTGTGTTTTTTCAGTTGTTAAATCAGAAGGAACAACCAGCCCATTAGAGTTAAATCCAAACTCCGGTATTGTTCCGTGAGTACCATTTGGAGTATTCTTACTGCTTATTTCATCATTAGCGTGTACTGCTACTGGCTCCATTACGTTTAACCCTGGAAGAACTCCTCCACACATAAATGCTCCTAACATAAGAGGCATAATTATTTTCTTAAGCTTTTTCATCATCACTTCTCACCCCCTCTAATAAATAATAATGAATTATAGATATTGAATAGAAAATATATAACAAAAAATGTGTTTTTTAAATATAATCTGTATTTTAAAGATTTCACAAGTCAAAAAAAATATTTTATGATATAATATTGTAGGAATATAAATAAAAATAGGACGGTGCTTCGAATGTCTTTTAGAAAAGAAAAAAGAATGGTTAAGCCTGAATATAAAAAAGAGGTTGGCGTATTTGTTTTTGTTCTTCTAACTTTTGGAGGGTATTTTACTGGTGTAAAAGCATCTTCTTTAATTCAAAAGGATGAAGTTGTTGAACAAATTAGTGAAGATAATAAAAGTTCCAATATATCACTACAAAATAAATTTATAGAAAGTAGTCATATATACATATCAGATTCAAATGTTGAAAAAGTTAAGATATTTGAGGATTTCAAAGAATACCTTCAAGAATTTTTCAATACATCTATAATGAAAATACGTCAACCTGATAATTTTAAGTCATCATACGAAGGTTTATCAAGCTCTGGAGTTAAGATGTCTACAAACTTAGATGTAATTAAGTTTGAATATATGAACCAAATAAGTTATTACAAAATAGCAGAGCCTGTTAAAAAGGATTTCAAAGACCTATTAACCAAAACTATTTATTTTTCTCCATCTTCTTTAAAGAATTCTTCTAACTGGGAAGACATAACAATTAGCTTAAGCAATTCAAATATTGAAAAATTAAAAATTAAAAAAAGAGATTTTGAGGAATTAGCTTCAAAAATAAGTATTGTTAGAAAATGCGGTAAGATACAGCCAGAGAAAAATAATAGTCAAGCTAAAAAACAATATGTTGTTGACTTAAAAACAAATTCAGGAGAATATAAGATTTCTACCATGGGTAAAAACTACGTTAAGATAGAATTCAATAATGAATTCCTAGAATACTTTGAGGTTCAACCATATTTCTTTGACTACTTGTCAAATATACTTTAATCAATAAAAAAAGAGGGATACACCCTCTTTTTTTTAACTAAAATTACTAGCAATAAAATATCATACTCACCTTTTTACACATAAAGAAGATATTATTAACAAATGAAGTTTTATGTATTTTTAATAGTTAAAATACTGATTTTTACCTAGAACTCCATTTTTTAAATCTTCTTCCTGTATATATTTTCTAATCTTTAATAAGCAATCTTTTTCTAATTTAGAAACATATGCCTGACTTATATTTAGCTCTGTGGCTATTACTTTTTGTGTCTTCTCTTCTTTCCCCCCTATCCCAAATCTATGTATTGTTATATATCTTTCCATATCTGATAATACGTTTAATGATTCTATTATTAAAGCATCTATATCTTTACTTATAACGACCTCATCAAGCTCTTTAACACCATCTTCTTTTAGGACTTTTTCCAAATCTAAAACATTTCCGTTTTTATCTGTACCTATTGGGGCATTTATAGATGTAACATTGTCAGTCCATTTTTTTTCTTTTCTTAAATGTGCCAATATCTCGTTAAACATACATCTATATGCATATGTTGTAAATTTAGTTTTTTTATTTTTACGATACTTATTAAGAGCCTTAACATAACCCTCCAATGCTATGCCTACTAACTCTTCTTCATCTATACCTGTATTGCTAAATTTTTTAGCCACATGATTTACTAAGCCTAGATTCTTCTCAGTATACGTATTTCTTTCTTCTTCTGTTAATTTTAAAGATTCATCTTCATCATCTTCTAGGAATTCATCATCCATATCCACTATGACATCACCATCTTCATCCGACTCTTCTAGCACATCTAGTAGATTTACATCTATAGAATCTAAATCCTTAATTTCCGATTCATCTAAATCTAATTCCTCCGCATTGTCTACAACTGAATCTGTAACCTTATTTTTATTTTTTACAAAATAGTCATTTCTCTTTTTGATTTGACCATTTTTCTTCAATATTTCCTCGCCCATGTATACGCCTCTCTTCCTTCTTCTTTGTCATTTTCGCTTTTATTCTTGATAAAACTCTACTTGTTATCATACTTATTTCTCCTTCAATCTAGTTTTTGATATTTTTTTGCTCATAGCATTTTAGTCAATTATCAATAATATATAAAAATAAACAAATATTGTATACATAAAAATGAACGTATATCCCTAGTTAAGACATATCTGAAAGTGAACAACTCCCCACCCAAATTTGGCTACGCCTAAATTAGAAGGGGTCTTCTTTTGCTTTTTGATAAAAAACTAGCATAACCTATTAACAGGCTACGCTAGTTTTTCTATTATCTAAGTATTCAAGAAAAGTATCAACATCCTTAACTTTTCCTGATAACCTCTTTTTCACAAACTCTATATCAAAGTCCATCTCATAAAACTGAATTGCATTCCTAACAAGGATTTCATCTTCAGGATTTATTAGATACTTTTGAATTCCGAATCTATCTTGATTCTTTT
>ERZ1463036.184-NODE-184-length-14508-cov-8.753131_pt1 | contig 14508 bp, 20 predicted proteins | sample MGYA00564485_ERZ1463036 | MGnify/ENA primary metagenome ERZ1463036 (study PRJEB39244, sample SAMEA3635127) | Helicobacter pylori | study: EMG produced TPA metagenomics assembly of PRJEB11511 data set (Assembly of a 5300-year-old Helicobacter pylori... | reverse complement strand
TCTCCCCCTACAATTTTTTAAAATAATTTTCAACTCGAGGTAAGAAAGGAGATGGTTAATTTGCAAGATAACTTTTTAATAGAGTTTGATGGATTTGAATTTAAATCTGAAACTCAATACAACTTATATATTTTAAAGAAGCATCTTATCAGGTTAACTAACTCTGAAAAGAAAGCTATAGCTCTTATTAAAAAATATAAAAATAATCTTTGGGGAGAAAAAGGACTTGCATGGGCATTAGGAGAAAAGGATTTTGAATTCTTTTGTTTATATTATTTGCAAGATACTTTTGTTCCAAAGGAAAATAATGCAGCTAGAACACTTTCTAAATCTCACTTTGAGTTATGGGAAACAGTAGAAGATATGTTTATAGATGATGTATTCGATAAACTGGAACTTATAGCTCCTAGAGGATGGGCTAAGACTACAGTTTTAGATTTTGCATTATCTATGTGGTTACATTGTTATAGAAAATCTATATTTACTTTAGTTTGTGGTAGAACAGAAGGAGATGCTGAAGAGTTCCTGGCACAAGTTAAACAGAACTTTGAAGAAAATAAATATATTATTGCTTCTTTTGGTAAGTCAGTAGATTCTAAGAATTTTACGGTAAATAAATTAGAACTTGAGTTAAGTAATAAAACTAAGGTTCAAGCTATTTCATCTACAACCTCAATGAGAGGTAAAAAATATAATGGGGTTAGACCTACTTGTATTATAGCTGATGACTACCAAGGTAAAGCAGATATAATAACTCAAGAAGCTAGAGATAAAAAATATAAAACTTGGGAAGAAGATTCAAAGTTCGCAGGAGATAAGGCTGTTTTCAGAAAAGGCAAAAAAATAAAAATGGCTACTAAGTTTATTGTCCTTGGAACTATTCTTCATTCAGATTGTTTTATGAGTAGACTTCTTAAGAAAAATGAATATCACCACATTTCTCATAGAGTTTGTGATTTCAACGTTGATGATTTCTTTAATAGTGGCCTTTGGTTAGAATTTAAAAATTTATATTTTAACAGAAAGTCAAGTGATCCAGTATCAGATGCTACAGAATTTTATTACCAGCATGAAAAAGAAATGCAATATGAAACAATATGGCCTGATAAGTTTGATTGCTTAACTACTGCAATAGATTATTTTGAAAATCCAATAGCATTTAAACAGGAGTTACAAAATGATGCTAAGAATATAGGTGAAAAATGGTTTAAATCAGCTAGAACTGAAAAAAGAAAAGATATTGAAACTCATAATTTCCTTAAAACTATGCTATGCATGGACCCTGCTTCAGGTGGAGGGAAAAAGAATGACTATACTGCCTTTTTAGTTGGTAGTTTAGCTGATAATGGCTTTAAATATAGTAGGTATGGAGAATTAGCTAAAATAAATGCTAGGAAAAATTTTGATAAGTATATTGATAAGGCAATAGATTTATTAAAAGAATATATAGATATAACTCATATTTATATAGAAAAGAATACCTTTAACGGTGCAGATGCTAACCAATTAGAAAAAAGAATTAATGAAGATCCAGAACTTAAGTATAGAAATATAACTATCATCAATGAACATCAAAAGAAAAATAAAGATGATAAGATTGCTACTATAGTTTCAGATGTAAATGGTGGTCGTATTATCTTTGCTGAGGAAGATGAAGAGTTTGTAGAACAAATACTTGAGTTCATGGGCCAAGACTATACGGCTCATGATGATGCTCCAGATATAACTGCGGAGTTTGCAAACAGAATTGATTTAATAAAAGTAATAAGTAAAGTTACTTTATTAGATAGAAGATTATTAGGGGTTTAGGAGGTGAAAATTTGAACGATGAAGTAAAACAGGCTATCTTGTTAGGAAAAGTTAGTTTAGATTTTTCTAAACAGGAACATATAGAATTTTTAAAAGAAGTTTATTTCCTATATACTTCTTTAAGTAAAGTTTATGAAAAAATGTATAAATACTATAGAGGAAAAACAGATGCTATAGAAAATTATAAATTTATTACAGAGAGATCTAATAATAAAGTTAATTTAAATTACATGAAAAAGTTTATTAAAGAAGAAACTTCTTATGCAGTTGGAAAAGAATTAGCTTATGAATCAAATAGTGGGAATGTTAATTTTGTAAAAGATATTAATTATACTATTACTCATTGGAAGTCTAATCATAATAGTGATTTAATGAAATATTTGCTTATCTTTTCTGAGATTTATGAACTTTACTATATAAATGATGAAAAAGATTTATGTGCAAAAATAATAAAGCCGACTGAAGGATACGCATTTACTGATGAGTTTGATAATATTATTTTATTTATACACTCATATAAACAAAAATTAACTAACAATACTCTTATAGATGTTTATACTGATAAAAATATATATCATTTCAATGATAAGTTTGAAGAGATAATCGAACCAACTAAACACTTATTCGGTAGAGTTCCAGTAAGTCATGGTGAGCTTAGTTTTGAAAAAGAAGATGATACTATATATTCTGATATAAAGGGTTTACAAGATGCTTCAGAAACTAATTTATCAGATATAAGTAATGAAATAAGTGATTTTAGAAATGCTTATCTTAAATTTTTAAATGCACAAATAGATCCAGATGATATTCAGAAAATGAAGCAGCTTGGTATTATTCAATTTTCAAATGAAAAGGGTAATGCTGAGTGGCTAATTAAAAATATAAATGATACATTTATTCAAAATACATTAAATACTTTTGAAGATAAGATTTATCAAATTGCTTGTCATATCAATGCTAATGAAAAGATGCAAAGTAATATTTCAAGTTTAGCGTTAAGAGCTAGACTTAATGCTTTGGAGAATAAATGTACATTAAATATAAATTCACATAAAGATATCATTAAAAGTAGAGTTAAATTTATATGTAAGTATTTAAAAATTAAAGGCAAGGATTATGATCAAAAGGACATAAATATTAAATATACAATTAATATTCCTCAGGATGATTTAATGACTGCCCAAATTCTTGCACAAGTTCCAGAAGGAACTATAAGTAAAGAAACTGGAAGAGCTCAATTTAGTTTTATTCCTAATGCAATAGTTGAAGGAGAAAGAGTAGCTAAAGAACAAAAAGAAGAAATAGATAAACATCCTGATTTACCAGGTGGTGGAGAAGATGAATAACTTTGAGAATTTTGTTAAAAGCTTATTTGAAAATTCTTATTTTAACCTTGAAGAAGTAAATAAGAAAAAAGAAGAAGATAAAAAAGAGCTTTTAAATGAAATTGGATGGCTGCTATTAGTATATTTCATTGAAGATGGATTTTTGAAAATTCCAAAATCAACTCAAAAAACACTTTATAATAGATTTTCTAAAAAAGTATTAAATATGTTTTCTGATGAAACAGAGCAGGAAAGAGCTACAGTAACGGAAATATTAGAAAATACGTTGCATGAAAGCTCTATTTTTTATGATTTAGAATTTAAAGTTGAATTAAATAAGGATACTAAAGTAACTGGAGAGTTAATTAATAAAGATGCACAAAAATTCATTAAAAAGAAGTACAAAGGCTCAACTTTCAGTAAAAGAATTTGGGAAAACAACAATGAAATTTCTAAAGAACTTCAGAATGAAATTGAAAAGTTACTAAAGGGAGAAACTTCAGTAAATGAAATTAAGAAAAATATTGAAGATAGATTTGAAAGTGGTAAATATAATACTAAAAGGTTAGTAGATACTGAGGTAGCAAGAGTTCATGATGAAGTTTTCAAGAAATATTGTAAAGATAATGGAATAGAAGACTTAATTTATAAAGCAACATTTTGCAATGCTTGTGAAGATTGTAGAAAAGACCATAATAAGGTGTTTAAAATTGATGAAGCACCACGTTTGCCTCGGCATCCTTTCTGCAAGTGTTATTTCTCAATAAACGAAAAAGAATAGCTAAATGCTATTCTTTTTCGTTTTCCATAATATCTCCAGGTTGGCACTCTAAAAAATCACAAATTTTTTGAATGACTTCTGTAGTAACGATATCACCTTTTGAAAGCTTAGCAAGAGTTGGAGAAGAAATTATTTTTAATAGATCTGTTTTCTTCATACCTTTACGGTTAAGCAAATCAAAAAGTTTATAATATTTTATTGCCATTAAAATTCACCTCAAAAGTATTATATCACTAATTTAATATTAACACAAATTAAATTTTTATTAGTTTTAACTAATATTTTTTCTTGACTTTTTAATTAGCTTACGCTAATATAATATTAACAAAAGTTAATTAAAAGGAGATGCGTTTTATGAAAAGCAAAAAAGAAATTTTAAGAAAAACATATGAGAGTCCAGATGAATATGTACTAGAAGCTCTTGAGGCTGATGAAGAAGAAATTTTTATGGGATTATTCAAAAGTATTCCTAAAGAATTTAAAAATGAATTTAACAGATTTATTGAAATAAGTACATTTATATCTGATTCAAGAATTAAGCTGGCTTACAGAAATGGTGTTGAAGATGGATTACAAAAAGCTAAATCATTATTATTAGAAAGTCTTAAGGAGTATGAATTTTAGAATGCAGTCAATAGAAGTTAATATTAAAAAACTTGAAATTAAATTAGAAATTAATTCTTTAAAAGAATTTCTAATAGAAAAATATATTGGTGAAAATTTATCTATAGCTGATATTTCTTTTTTGATTTATAAAAAGAAAAGTTCAGCATCTACTGTTAGAAAATATATGAACTACTTTGGGATAAAAAAAAGAACAAATAGTGAGGGGCTAAGGGTTTCACAAATAAAAAAAATAGAAAAAGCGTTAAAAATAGAATCATTTAAAGATTTTTTGATTAAGAAATATTGGGAAGAGAATTTGAGTGCATCTCAAATAGCGCAATTAGTATATTCTAATAAAAAAAATACACCTTCTATTTTAAGATGGATGAAATATTTCAATATAAGTAGAAGAAGTCGCTCAGAATCTGTTAAACTTCAGTATTCAGGTGAAAAAGGAATGGAAAGAAAAGAAATTGCTTCTAAGATAGCAAAAGAAGTTTTAAATTCGAAGGATGTAAGAAGCAAATTAATAAATATAATGCAAACAAAAGAATATAAAAATAAACAAAGAATTTCTAAGCTTGGAGAACGAAATGGAATGTTTGGGGTAATAGGTGAAAAACATCCTTCATGGAATCCTAACAAAACAAGGTTACAAAGGCAAAAGGATAGAAAATTAAAGGAAAATAAAGACTTTATTTTATATTGTCTTAAACGAGATAATTATACTTGCCAACACTGTTATACAAAAAGTGGAAAGTTAAATGTACATCATTTAGATGGATATAGTTGGTGTATTGAAAAGCGATTTGATGTAGACAATGGAATAACTTTATGTGAAAAGTGTCATAAAGAATTTCATCATATTTATGGATTTAATCATTCAACAAAGGAACAATTTATAGAATTTAATATTAAAAAATAAGTTAGATTAAAATAAAAGACCTAAATGTTATAAGGTCTTTTATTTTATAGCTAAAACTAATTACACTTAAATAATATAATCGTAAATAGAGATAAATCTCAAAAAGGAGTTGTAAATTATGAATGAAAAAGAATTTTTAGATTGGTGTAAAAAAGAAGTATGCAATTATACAAATAAACATTTAGATAAGACAGATAAAAAAGAAATTACAACAGATGATGTATTTATGGTATGGTGCTGTAAAACACTTCAAAATAATAAAGCTCTATTAAGTACTACTTTATCTGATGGAATGTATTATGAGTGTACTTATAATGGAGATAAGAAGGAAATGTATGTTGATGCATATAAGAAGTGGGAAAACTATAAGGTTGAAAAGTAATTAAGTCTTAGGAATAAGGCTTTTTTATTTTGCCCTAAGTATGGCGTAAACTGCTTAACTATAGTTTTGAAAGGAGAATTTTAATGAAAAAAAGTGAATTTATAAATTTATTTGCAGATTTAGCAGATGATGCAGATATAGATGAAACTTTAGCTAGTACTGAGTTAGTTAAAGGTTTTATAAATAAAGGACTAACTCTAGATGCATTCAAAAGCAAATTAAAAGAAAAGGACTTTAAAGCCTTTCTTGAAGGGGAAGGAGGGAAAGATTTTGAGAAAAGATTAAAAGAATGGAAAAAGAATAATCTTGAAAAAGAATTAGAACCTTTTATCCAGGAGAAATATCCTGATTTAATTACAGATCCAACTCAAAAGAAAATATTAGAGTTAGAAAAAGAGTTAGAAAAAGAAAGAGAAGCTAATGCAAGAAAAGATTTATTAACTAATGCAATTAAATATGCATCTGAAAAAGGGCTGACTGCTGATATGTCTAATATAATTGAAAAACTTTTAGGTGAAGATTTAGAAGCAACTAAGGCTGAAATAGATTCTTTTATCGAAACAATAAATCCTTGGGTTTCAGAACAAGTAGATGAAAGACTAGGAGCAAGTTCATGGATTCCTGGTGGTAATGGTGGAAATGCTACCAGTAACTTAGGTTCTGAAGCTGCTAAAAGAAGAAATGAAAAAAGCGAATTAACTAAACCGGAAGGTTGGTAAAAAGGAGGAATATTAATGTTTATTAATAATAAAAAGACAATTTATAAAAATGATGTTGAAATTTTAGCAACTGAAAAGAATTTAGTTTCTTTTACTTCAACAATTTCAGATAGTGGAGTTAAAGCTGATCAAGAAGGATTTAAAATAGTCCCTAAAGGATCACTTGTAGATGCATCTGGAGTTATAAAAAATGATGCTACAGTTGTAGGAATTTTATTAAATTCAGTTGATGTTACTAATGGACCTCAACCTGGTGCCGTTATAGTTGAAGGTTATATTTTAAAAGACAGATTACCAGTTGCTCCTGACGAAGCTGCAATTGGTGCTTTAAAGAAAATAACATTTAGATAGGGAGTGAATATTTATGGCAAGAATAGATGAATTATTTAATAGTAATACAGTTTTAAATTATTATAAAGATGTTGTAATTCCACCAAGAATAGGAGAAATTTTATTTCCACCTAAAAAGATACAAGGAATTAAACTAGACATTATAACAGGAGCAGACGGTTTACCAGTAACGGCATCTGTACATGCTTTTGACAGTGCAACTGAATTAGCAAGTAGAGAAGCATTAGAAGCTGGTGGTGCTAAATTAGCATTAATAAAAAGAAAAATAAGAATAGGTGAAGAAGATATCATAATGATAAATTCACCTAGAACTAAAATGGAACAAGACATGGCAATAGATAAGCTATTTAATGATTCTGAAACAATGGTTGAATCAGTAAAAACTAGAGCTGAAGCTATGAGAATGGAGCTTTTAACTACTGGAGAAATAAATATAAATGAAAATGGATTAGCAATAAAATTAGATTATAAAGTTCCTAGAACTAATAAATTAACTTTTGATTGGAGCGATGAAGCTACTGCTAAACCTTTCGATGACATAAAGAAGATGACTAGAGCTATTAAGAAAGCTAGTGGTTTTGCACCTGATACAATCTTAACATCAGAAGCTATTATTGATAAAATCTGTGCTTGTGTTTCTGTTAGAAAAGCTATATTAGGAGTTAATTTTGAATCTATATTAGACATAGATACATTAAATGCAAAAATGAAGGCATTAAGATTACCTAAATTACAAGTTTATGGAGATAACGATTCTTATAGAGTACAAAAGAAAGATGGTAAATATGAATCTAAACAATTTATTCCAGACAATGTAATGTCATTCTTTAAAATTGGCCAATTAGGTGAATCTATCTACGGATTAACTGCGGAAGAAATAGAATTAATAGGATCTAACCAAATAGATGAAGCTAAAATGGTAGGTAATATCTTCGTAGGCGTTGAAAAAACAACTGATCCAGTAGCTAGATATACTAAGGCTGCTACTACATTTTTACCAACACTTAAAAGTGGGGCTTCTTTAGGAATTGCAACTGTAACTCTTTCATAAATCTATTTTCAATTTGAGGTGATTATATGAATGAAATTATCCAGGATTTATTAATAGATCTCCCAAATGCTCCAATTAGTAAGTTAGAACTTTTAATTAAAAGAGCTATAAATCAAATCAATAATTATCTAAATAAAAACTTTAGTGAAAGTGATTCTATTAAAAATTTTAAATATGCTATAGAACAAATAGTATTAGATACTTATTTGTATCAACAATCTAAACAATATAAAGATGGAATTGTAAGGATAACAGAAGGTGAAAGAAGTATTGAATATAAAAGTACTTCTTCTACAGGAAGAGTTATTTTTACAGATGAAGTTAAAGCTATGCTACCAACTCCTTATGTTAGGTTAATGGGATAATGGTTTTATTTCCGAATGCAGCTATAACTATTTATAACAAATTTTATGACAATACTTTAGAAAGAGATTGTTATAAAAGAACTGTTATAGAGAATGTAGATTGGCAAGAAAAACAAGAAGGTAGCATAAAAGAAAAAGGGTTGGTGCTTGATTCTAGCGTTAAAATTTTTATAGATAAGCTTGATAATTATATTTCTCCTAAAGCTTTTAGAAGATTAGAACCTGAAGAAAGAGAAAATTATTTTACTTTAGATATAGGTGATTTAATTGTAAAGGGAGATATTGATTTTGAAATAACTGGACAAAAACCTTTTACAATAAAGAATTTAGAACAAAATTATGATGATGTAGTATGCATTTTGGCAATTTCTAAATTTTCAGAGCACTTTGAAGTGGGGTGTAAGTAGTATTTATGAACGTTCGAATTGAAATAAATAGTACAAAGGATATCTTGGCCAAAAGAAAACTACAAGATGGTGGCCCAGCTCAACAACTATTCACTAAAGAATGTGCTCTTTGTTTTAATAATTATGTTCCTTTTAAAAGTGGAACACTTAAAGATTTGGATGTAAAAATAAATGTAGATAATATAGTTTATTACGCTCCTTATGCTAGAAAACAATATTATGAAAATAAAGGTAATGGAAAAGGTGGAGTGAATCGTAGTGGCCAAAGAGGGCGTTTCTGGGATAAACGTGGATTTGCAGATCATAAAGATGAAATAATTAATAAAGTAGCAGACTTTGTAGGTGGTAAAAGAGTATGACCGTTATTGAAAGTATAAGAAATTTTATTAAAAAGTGTCCGCATTTAGAAGAGTTTGAAGGAGCTATAAGAATAGGAGTTGATTATCTTGATAAAGAATCTACTACTTATTCCATTGAAAAAGTTCCTTCTAATCCAATTATAAAAAAATATGTAGATGGTTCTTGTAAAAAGCAAGAGCTTTTTATTTTTTCAAGCAGAGAGAGTTATGGTCCTGATATTTTTAACAATCTAGACAATATAAGTTTTTATGAAAAATTTGCAGAATGGATTGAGGAAATGAACATTAAAGGGGAATTACCTTTACTTGATAACGGAAGAAGTTCTGAAAAGCTAGAAGTAACCAGTAATGGCTATGCTTTTCAAACTGATGTTGACAAGGCTCAATATCAAATTCAATTAAGATTAATTTATATAGAAGAAAGGAAGTAGATAGAATGGCAAAATCTATAAGAAATAGAACTACAGTAGCAGACTATTTAAAGGTTGGAGAAGAGTTTGTTTTAATGGGTGCTGGATTTACTGATATCAATGAAAGTCCTAATGCTAAAACAAATAAAAAGCAATATGTTAATGATAAATCTCCAACATCTTCAATCGTTTCATATGAATCTGAATTCCCATATGAAACAGATCAAATAAGAGATGAAAAAGCAATAGACTTTATATGTGATATAGGTGAACTTCATAAAACTGGTTCTGAATCAGAAACAGAATATATTAGAGTGGATTTAGATAAGCCAGGTACTGCTGATAATACATTTAGAGCAAGAAAATTTAATGTAGCTGTACAAGTTGATGATTTAAATTCTAAAGATGGTGAAATGACTGCTAAAGGAAAATTATTAACTAGAGGTGATTTAGAAGTAGGAACTTTTAATACACAATCTAAAGAATTTACTAAAGGATTTACTCCTAAAGTAGGATAATGAGGTGATTAATAATGATAAAAATAAATGGCGTTGAATTTGAATATGATTTATATGACCTTGAAGCAGCACAAAAGGTAAAAAGAGAATTAGAGAAAACTGCTTTTGCAATGGAACATCCTCCTAAAAATTTAGATAGGATAAAGTTAATAAGATTTACGGTTAAAACTATAGGCGATTGTTTAAATAATCTATTCGGTAAAGGTGCATCAGATAAAGTTTTTAAAGGAAAGGTTAATATGAGATTAGCAATTAAAGCCTTTAAGGAACTTTCTCTTGGATTAAGAAATGAAGATGCTCAGTTCTTTAAAGATATGGATTCTGAGCTTAAAGAGCTTAAAGAATTTTCTCCAAAAAGAGTAGAGCATAACTATAAAAATAAGAAGAAAAGATAATGTTTAACAATCTTTTAATAGATAGAATGCCTACTAAAGTTAAAATAGGCAAAAACTTCTACGAAATAAACTCAGACTTTAGATTTTCTGTTTTATTTGAATTATTGATGCAAGATGAAGAAATAGAAGATGAAGTTAAAATTCATCAAGCTTTAAAATTATATTTTCCTAAAATACCACCTTTAAAATATATAGAAGAATCTATAAATGCAATAATGTGGTTTTACGGTTGTGGTAACGAAGAAAGTTCAAACCAATATAATAAAAAATCTTATTCATCAGATTTAGAACAAGCTTACTCATTTAAATATGATAATAAGTATATTTTTGATGCTTTTCTAAGCCAATATAAAGTTGATTTACAAGAAGTAGAGTATTTACATTGGTGGAAATTTAGAGCTTTATTTGAAGGACTTACAGAGGAAAATACTATAATAAAAATAATGAACTATAGAACAATGGATTTAAATAAAATAGAAGATAAAAATGAAAGAGCATTTTATAAGGAGAAAAAAGAGTTCTTTAAATTACCTAAGAAAATTAGTAAAGCTGATGAAGAATATAAGAATAATATAGAAGAAATGTTAATGAATGGTGGAGTTTTAAATCTTGAAAAATTATAGTATACTTTTCATATAGAAAAATATGTGAAAGAAGGAATTAAAATGGGATTTTTTGATTTAAAAGCCACTTGTTCAGTGTGCAATCATGAAGTTGGATTAAATAGATTTAAAGTGAAAAAATCTAATGCATGGATTTGTCCTAAATGCTTAAAAAAAGCTGGAGGTACTGCTAATATTAATGTATCTAAAATGACAATAGAGGAAATAAAAGAAATTATTGAAGAAAAACAATCTAATATTGAAAAAAGAAAATCTTTAATTGAAAAAGCTCCATTATCAACAGCTGAGGGGATGTATAAATATTGTTTAGATAATAAATTCGGTTCTGGCTGGAATGAAAAATGGGGAATAAAACATTTTAAGTTAATTGAGGAGAATTTACTTCCAAATGAAGAAGTAAAAATGGCCTTTATAGGTTTACATAATTATATTTCAAGTACAAAGCACGATGGAAACTTTGCATATGCTATAACTAATAAGAGAATAATAATGGCCCAAAAGAAGCAAATAACTGGTGAAAATTTTCAAACAGTATCATTAGACAATATTAATGATATAACATTTAAATCAGGAGTTTTATTAGGAATATTAACTGTAGATACTATAAAGGAAACTTTTAATATTGGACTAGATAAAGGCTCTGCAAAATCTATAAATTCAATGTTGCATAGTGTTATTGATAATATTAAAAATATATCAATAACGCCAGAAATAAAAGAAATATCAGCTAATAATTTCTCTATTGCAGATGAATTGAAAAAATATAAAGAACTTTTAGATTTAGGAGTATTAACACCAGAAGAGTTTGAATTACAAAAAAATAAATTATTGAATAAATAATAAAAATCACTTACTTAATTGTAAGTGATTTTTTATTTTACCCTCAAAGGAGGTGATTACTATAAGTGATGGAACAATAATTATAGATACAAAACTTGATAATAGTGGTGCAGAAAAAGGATTGCGAAATATAAAAAGTGAAGCTGCAAAACTTGCTCATGAATACAAAAAAGCTGGAATGAGCTCAAGTGATGCTTGGAAAAAAGCATGGAGTGAGATAGAGAGAGGTAGTTCTAAAGGCACCAATAAAGTAAAAGCTGACATGAGTTCAATTGCTTCGATTGCAAGAAAAACGGCAACTATATTAGCTGGTGTTTTTATTATAGATAAGATTAAAGATTATACTAGAGAAATTTATAAGGCAGGTATAAGCTATGATGCATTATCCGAACAAGCTTTAGTTGCATGGACTACAATTTTAGGAAGCCATTCCGAAGCTGTAAAAATGATGGAGAAAATAACAGATTATGCCGCAGAAACTCCCTTTAGTAAGATGGGCGTTGATACTATGGCCAAACAATTAGCAAACGCTGATTTTAAAGGCCAAGCGTTATTTGATCAGTTAACTAAGTTCGGTGATATGGGTTCAGCTTTTGGAATACAAGAAGATTCATTAAAAGAAATGGTTCGTCAATATGCACAAGTACAACAAGCTCAAGTAGCATATACAGAAGATTTAAATATTTTACAAGATAGAGGTATTCCCATCTTTAAGGCTCTTGGAGAAGTAATGGGAGTTCCAGTATCTCAAGTTAAAAAATTAGCAAGTGAAGGTAAAGTTACAGCTGAAGTTTATAACAAAGCTATAAATAGTATTGCTGAAAATACTAAAGGTGCAATGGAAGGTCAGTCTAAGACATTCAATGGTATGATGTCAACACTAGAAGATAACTTAAGTATCTTATGGGGTTATTTAGCTCAAGATTGGTTTGAAGGTATAAAAAGTTCTCTAAGTAGTTTTTTGCCTAAATTCGAAGAATTTGTTAAGTTAGTTGGCACAGATGGATTAAGTGGAGCTGTAAGTAAAACCATTCCTGAACTTAGTCCATTAGTTGAAATGTTGAGTAATTTAGGGAATATAATGCATACTGTTGTTATTCCAGCATTATTTAAATTTGGATTATGGTGTTCTCAACACATAAATATAATTGCTGCATTGGTAATTACTTTAGGAACTTTAAATCTAGTTATAAAAGGAGTATTAGCTGCTGAAAGAATAATATTATTTATACAATCATTTAAAAAAGCAATTATAGCTATTAAAGAGTTTGAAATACTAACAAAATTAGCAACAGCAGCACAGTGGTTATTTAATGCTGCTTTAAGTGCCAATCCAATTGGACTTGTAATAATAGGGTTAGTTGCTTTGATAGCTGGACTTGTATATCTATGGAATACTTCTGAAGGTTTCAGAAATTTTTGGATAAATGCATGGGAATCTATAAAAAACACTTGTAGTATAGCTATAGATGGAATTTCAAAATTTTTTACTGATACAATACCTAGTGCTTTTGATAATTTAATTAACTCAGCAAAAGCTACTAAGGATTCCTTCGTTAACGGTTTTGAATACATTAAAAATTCCATAGCTCAATTCGGAAGTGAATTAGTTACAAGATTTAAAAATTGGTGCGATGAAGTATGGATATTATTTACTCAAACTATTCCTAGTTGGATTCAAAGTATAGTTGATTGGTTCTCAGAACTTCCACATCACATAGGATATGCTTTAAGTTATGTATTTATAAAGCTTGTAATGTTTGGTGTTCAAGTTATAGACTTTTTTGCTAATACGGTACCTACATGGATTGATGCAATAATAAATTGGTTTTCTGAATTGCCAGGAAAGATATGGACTTGGTTAGTAGATTCTTTAAATAAAGTAAAAGCTTGGGGCCTTGAAATGGGAGCTAAAGCTACTCAAATAGCTAGTGAATTCTTAGTTAATACTGGTACATGGCTTTCTCAATTACCAGGTCGAATTTGGACTTATTTAATTGATTCTTTTAACAAGGTAAAACAATGGGGCTTCGACATAGGCGTAAAAGCTGGTCAAATAGCAGCAGAGTTTTTGAATAATACAATAGATTATTTTTCAAAGTTACCAGGTCGAATTTGGACTTGGCTAAGTGATACAATTTCTAAAGTTAGAAATTGGGGAGGAGATTTATGGAATGCTGGTGTAAATTCCGCTAAACAGTTAGTTGATTCTGTAGTTAATACAGTAGAAGCTATACCTGGTAAAATGGTTGATATAGGAAGACATATTGTTGAGGGTGAAACTATACGCCCTTCATTATAGAAATATAATGTTACTAATCGAGTAAAATCGGTGAAGACTAAGTTAAATAGATATGATATAATATTAACTAGGATAGATAAGGAAGTCGCGAGCCTTATTGATAAGGGGGAAATCCGAGCCTCCTTCCTATTTATTTTAAAATTTAATACTCGGATAAAAAAATAGAATCACTGTCGGAGGTGTTTTTGTTATGCAAAAAAATATATATGGAGTTATATATTTAATAAAAAACAAAATTAATAATAAGATTTATATTGGTCAAACAATTCATAGTTTTTCTGAAAGATATAAAAATGGTAAAGATCGGAAGAGCGTCGTGTAGGGAAAGAGTGTCCTAGGT
>ERZ1463036.183-NODE-183-length-14558-cov-25.651107_pt1 | contig 14558 bp, 14 predicted proteins | sample MGYA00564485_ERZ1463036 | MGnify/ENA primary metagenome ERZ1463036 (study PRJEB39244, sample SAMEA3635127) | Helicobacter pylori | study: EMG produced TPA metagenomics assembly of PRJEB11511 data set (Assembly of a 5300-year-old Helicobacter pylori... | reverse complement strand
TAAAATTACTTCTATCTTTTTTTATGTTAAAAATTATAAATTATGCTACATTTATTTATAATAAAGAAAAGATAAATTTATCAAAAAATAAATTTAAAATATTGAAAGTTATTATTGAAAATAAATGTAAAATAGTTTCTAGGTATAGCATAATTACCAAGCTTCAGAAGTAGATAATGATAAGGAAAAAAATCATAATTATAAGATCATTAAATATATTTTTTATTTTACAATATAGTTACAGTAATTTTATTAAGTAGATCTTCAACAATATTTTTATTTACAAAACCAGTTTCTTCTTCAACTGCATTTGCAGTACCACAAGCTGAAGCAAATTTTAAAACATCTTCTATAGGAAGAGACTTTTGAAGTCCTAAAGCAATACCAGCAACATAAGAATCTCCAGATCCAACAGTATTAACTGCAGTAACATTAGGAATAGTAACTTTATAAAACTTACCATTAAATCCTGCTATAGAGCCTTCTTCTCCAAGAGATATAACAACAAATTCTATTCCTTTTTTATGAAATTCTTTTATTTCTTTTATTGCATCTTTAGAATTTGTAATTTTTCTACCAGTCAATGATTCTATTTCATCTTTATTAGGTTTTATAAAGAAAGGTTTTGCTTCAATTCCATTTTTAAGTAACTCTCCACTTGTATCTAGGAGAAATTTTTTATTTTCATTTTTAGCTATTTCTATTAAATTTTTATAAAAATCTTTTGGTATATTTCTAGGAATACTTCCGGAAGCAACAACCATATTGCAATCTTTTATTAGAGAAGTATATTTATTTAAGAATTTTTTTTGTTCTTCATTAGTTACTGTAGGGCCTGGTTCTAAGATTTCAGTTTGAACTAAATCATCAGTTATTATAGCCAAACACTCTCTAGTATTACCTTTAATTTTAACAAAGTCTTGATTTATATTATATTCTTTAAGTTTATTTTCTATAAATTCACCAGTTTTACCACCTAAAAAACCTGTAACAATATGATTTTCATTTAAAATGTTAAGAACATTTGCAACATGAATTCCTTTTCCACCTGGAGTATTATGAACATCCAAAGCTCTCATTATAGAGCCTTTTTCAAGATTGTTTAATGTATATTTTTTATCTAATGATGCATTAAGATTAACTACTAATATCATATAGTTTAATTCCTTTCATTAATACCTGTTTTTACTACCACAAACTTCAATTTTGTGTTCAACTATTTTTTTCATGGCTTCTTTAGCAGGAGTCATATATTTTCTAGGATCATTGGCTTTAGGGTTTTCAACAAAGTATTGTTTTAATGCTTTTGAGAAAGGAATTTTTAGGTCAGTTGCTATATTTACTTTACATATTCCAAGGGATATAGCTTTTTTTACAAGTTCATCAGGAACATCAGATGCACCATGTAATACTAAAGGAATATCAACAGTTTTTCTTATTTCTTTTAATCTATCAAAGTCAAGTTTAGGTTCACCTTTATATAATCCATGAGCTGTACCAATTGCTATTGCTAAGGAATCTATTCCTGTTTTTTCAACAAAATCTTTTGCTTGAAGGGGATTAGTATACATAGCATCTTTTTCATTTACTACAAGGTCATCTTCTTGTCCACCTAATCTACCAAGTTCAGCTTCAACTGTTGTATCAAATTTGTGAGCGTAGTCTACAACTTCTTTAACTATTTTTATATTATCTTCATAAGAATGTTTAGAGGCATCAATCATAGCTGACCTAAAACCTAAATCAATATAATGTTTAATTTGATTTACATCTTCAAAATGATCTAAATGTATTGCGATTGGTATATTATATCTTTTAGAAGCAGCTTCAGCCATGGAAACTATATACTCACCACCGGCATAAGTTAATGTAGAAGGAGTTCCAGCTAAAATTAGTGGTGATTTTAATTTAGCTGCTGTTTCTACAACTACTTGTAGAGTTTCTAAATTATGAATATTAAATGCAGGAACTGCATAACCTTCTTTTTGAGCTTTAATTAACATTTCTCTTGTTGATATTATACACATTATCTGTTCCTCCTAATAATTAATCGTGATATTCTCCGTTATTCCATTTTTCAATAAACTCATCAAAATAGTGTTCATCACCATTTGCATAATCTTCTTCAATCATATTATCTATTTTTTTCATAAGTTTTTTATTTTCTTCACTTGGATTCACTTTTGTATCAAGAAATACATCTATTATATTTTCTATAAGACCAAGACCTGTAATTCTTCCACCAAGACCTAATATATTTATACCTAATTGTTCTCTAGAATACCTTGCAGTTTCAACATCTCGAACTAAAGCAACTCTAGTTCCTTTAATTTTTGCTGCTGAATTGGTTATTCCAACACCAGTCCCACAAATAACAATACCTAAATCTGCTTCATTATTTACTACTTTTTCAGCAGTTAATTTGCCGTATATAGGATAATGAGTTCTTACATGGTCATATGTACCATTATCTATAACTTCATGTCCTTTTGATTTTAAATATTCAACTATTTTATTTTTTATATCTGTAACAATATGATCACAGCCAACTGATATAATCATTTAAATCCCTCCTAAGCCATTTTATTTAACATATCAACTCTAATTTGATGTCTTCCACCAGAGTATTCAGATAAAATAAATTTTTCACATATTCTTTTTGCGATTTCTAGGCTAGTAACTTTAGAACCAATTGATATTATAGAAGTATTGTTATGGTCTCTTGTCATTTTAGCAGAATGTTCATCAGCAACTTGAGCACAAACTATTCCCTTATGTTTAGCACAAACGTTAAAAGAACCAGTTCCGTATTCATCAATAACTATAGCTCGTACACCTTCGTTATTAAGCATTCCTTCAGCTACTAAATTTGCAGCATCAAAAAAGTTTAATCTTTTTCCTTCTGTTTTATCAATTACATTAAATCCTTTATTTATTAAATGTTCTTTAATTTGATTTTTAAAATCAGAACATTTAAACTCAGATCCTATTAAAATTTTCATAAAATTCTCCTCCTCATTTATTTATTTATCTAAAATATAATTTCTGTATATTTAGAATACTTATTTATATTTTCCTTACTTATATTATTATCAGTTATAATTGCAGTTACATCTTCTAAATTGTAAAATTGATAAAAATCTCTTTTGTTTAATTTAGAAGAATCTGAAACAATATATCTTTCAAGAGAATTATTTAATACAGTAGCTTGTATCATTCCTTCATCTTCATTAGAGTTTGATATAGCATTATTATAAATTCCATTAACACCAATAAATGCTTTCTTTATATTCATCTTAGATAGAGTATCGTTTGTTATGCTACCAATAAAGGCTCCAGTTCTATTACGATAAGTACCTCCAACTAAAATTAATTCGTAACGACTATCATTAATGAATTTATTAAATACATGTATAGAATTAGTTACTATTTTTAAATAATTTGAATTTATATAATCATAAACTAATTCTATTGTTGTACCAGGTCCTAAAAATATAGAATCTCCATCATTAATTTTATTTGCAATCTTTTTTGCAATTTCTTTTTTTGCCTCAATATTAATGCTTTTTTTCTTCAAGTGACTTAATTCTTCTTTTATTATAGTGGTATTTAATTGAGCTCCACCATGAATTCTCTTTAGTAATCCTTTATTCTCTAAGTATTGAAGATCTCTTCTTACTGTCATTTCAGTTACATTAAGAACCTTAGTTATTTCACTAACTTTAATAATTCCTTTTTCATTTAATAAATTTAAAATTACGGAATATCTTTCTTCTTTAACCATTAAAAAAATCCTTTCATTTCATTAATAAAAAAAGTTGTTAGAAAATGTTTTAAAATTTTCGTTTGTGTTTATAATATTACGATATCATCTGTAAAAAATAAAGTCAAGGGAAAGATTTGGATAAAAAATGCTATGAAAACCTTGACAATGAATAAAAATGATAATAATATGATATTAAACAAACTTAATCGAACTAAAACAAACTTTTTAGAAATAAAATCAATAATTATAAAGGAGAAGTGATTAAAATGACATTATCAAAGGACGAATTAGGAATGATTGCATTTGAAATAGTAGCATACTCAGGAGATGCAAGAACAAAATTATTAGAAGCTGTTAAACAAGCTAAAAATAAAAATATAGATAAGTGTAACCAGCTTATAGAAGAAGCAAGGGAATGTTTAAATGATGCACATAAAGCTCAAACAAATTTAATTTCTTTAGAAGCTAATGGTGAAGCATCAGAAATAGGGTTTTTAACTGTACATGCTCAGGACCATTTAATGACTACATTATTATTACAAGATATTATTGATACTTTATTGGATATATATAAATAAATTATATAAGAATGAAATATAAAATAACTAAATAATAGAGGTAAGTGTATTTTATGGGAGGTTATAACTATGGAAACTTTAATTAAGCATATAGAAAAAAGAAAACCACTTTTTGAAAAAATATCTAGAAATAAATATTTAAGAGCTATAAGAGATGGGTTTATATCTGCAATGCCTATAGTACTGTTTTCTAGCATATTTATGCTTATAGCGTTTGCCCCAAATATTTTTGGAATTTATTGGAGTAAAGAAATAGAAGCGATTATACTTAAGCCATATAATTATTCAATGGGTATATTATCTATAGTAGTTGCAGCGACAACTGCTAAAAATTTTGTGGATGCATTAAATAGGGACATGCCTAGCAATAATCAAATAAATAATATTTCAGTTATGATAGCAGCAATAGTTTGTTTTTTAACAGTAAGTGTTGATTCTATAGAAGGTGGTTTTGCAAATGGATATATGGGATCAAAGGGCTTAATAACAGCATTTATATCAGCATTTGTAGTAGGAAATGTTTATAAATTATGTGTTAAATATAATGTAACTATAAAAATGCCAGAGGCAGTTCCTCCAAATATATCTCAAACATTTAAAGATATAATACCATTTGGAGTTTCAGCTATTATATTTTGGCTATTCGACTTAGGATTTAGAAACTTTTTTGAAATAAACTTTGCAGAAGGAGTTATTCAGTTCTTTCAACCCTTATTTACAGCAGCAGATGGATACGTTGGATTGGCTATAATTTATGGCGCTATGGCATTATTTTGGTTTGTTGGTATACAAGGACCATCAATAGTTGAACCAGCAGTATCAGCTATTTATTATGTTAATATATCTGCAAATTTATCACTTTTTCAAAATGGGGAACATGCATATAACATATTAACTCCAGGAGTACAACAGTTTGTTGCTACACTTGGTGGAACAGGAGCTACTTTAGTTGTAACTTTAATGTTTGCATTTTTATCTAAGTCAAAAGAACTTAAATCCGTTGGTAGGGCATCATCAATACCAGTTTTATTTGGAGTAAATGAACCTATTCTTTTTGGTGCACCACTTATTTTAAATCCAATATTCTTTATCCCATTTATTGGAGCACCAATTATAAATGTTTGGTTATTTAAATTTTTTGTAGATTTCTTTAAAATGAATAGCTTTATGTACATATTACCTTGGACAACTCCAGCTCCAATAGGAATAGTATTGGGATGTGGATTAGGTCTTTTAACTATAGTATTTGCCGCACTTGTATTAGTAGTTGATTTTATAATTTATTATCCATTCTTTAAGGTTTATGATGATCAAAAAGTAGAAGAAGAATTACAAAAGATTAATGTTAAATGTGAAGATGGTTCTGGAGAAATAAAGGGAAAAAATATAAGGGAAGAAGTAGAGAAGATAGATAAAGAAGTGGAGAAGATAGATAAAGAAGTAGTAAAAAATAAAAGAGTTTTAGTCTTATGTGCTGGTGGAGGTACTAGTGGTCTTTTAGCAAATGCATTAGCAAAAGCAGCTAAAGAAAATAATATAAATATGTTAACTGCTGCAAATTCTTATGGGGCACATGTTGATATGTTAAAAGATTTTGATTTAGTAATATTAGCACCACAAGTAGCATCTAATTATGAAGATTTAAAGAAAGATACTGATAAATTAGGAATTAAAGCAGTAGCTGTAGAAGGTAGGAAATATATTGAATTGACAAGAAGTCCAGATAAAGCATTGGATTTTGTCACTGAAATTTTAAATAAATAATATAAATTAAGGAGGAAAAATAATGAGATTACCAAAAGATTTTATATTTGGAGGAGCCACAGCTGCGTATCAAGCTGAAGGTGCAACAAAAGAAGGAAACAAAGGAAAGGTTGCTTGGGATGACTTTTTAGAAAATCAAGGAAGATTTTTAGCTGATCCAGCAAGTGACTTCTATCATAAATATCCAGTAGATTTGGAACTATGCGAAAAATTTGGAATTAATGGAATACGTATTTCTATAGCTTGGTCAAGAATATTCCCTAATGGATATGGAGAGGTAAATAAAGAAGGAATTAAGTTTTATCATAATCTTATAGACGAATGTTTAAAGCGTAATGTTGAACCATTTGTTACTTTACACCATTTTGATACACCAGCTAAACTACATTCAGATGGAGATTTTTTAAATAGAAAAACAATTGATTACTTTGCTGAATATGCTAAGGTATGTTTCGATGAATATGGAGATAAAGTAAAGTATTGGATTACCTTTAATGAAATTTGGCCAGTTGCTTCAGGTCAATATATTACAGGAACATTCCCCCCAGCTATTAAGTATGACTTAGAGAAGGCTATACAATCTATGCATAATATGATGGTGGCTCATGCTAAAGTTGTAAAACTATTTAAAGATAATAATTATAAAGGTGAAATAGGGGTAATACATTCTCTTGAATATAAATATCCAGATAGTAAAAAAGAAGAAGATAAAAGAGCAGCTAAGCTTGAAGATATATTAGCAAATAAATTGTTACTTGATGCAACATTTATTGGAGAGTATTCTGCGGAAACTAAAAAAGGTATAGATTATATATTATCTAAAAATGGTGGTAATCTTAATATTGAAAATGGAGATATGGAACTATTAAGGGAATCAAGCAAATATAATAGTTTTTTAGGAATAAATTATTATCAAAGTAGCTTTATAAGAGCATATGAAGGAGAATCAGAAATATATCATAATGGTACAGGTGATAAGGGAACATCTGTATTTAGGTTAAAGGGGATAGGAGAAAGAAGATTTGATAAAGATATTCCTAGAACAGATTGGGATTGGTTAATATATCCTGAAGGACTTTATGATATGATGATAAGAATTAAAAATGAATATCCAAATTACAAAAAGATTTATATAACAGAAAATGGAATGGGATACAAAGATGATTTTGAAGATGGAGTAATAATGGATAGCCCAAGAATAGATTATATACGTAAGCACTTAGAAGCAGTTGCAAAAGCAATTGAAGATGGTGTTAATGTAAAGGGATATTTCTTATGGTCTTTAATGGATGTATTTTCATGGTCAAATGGATATAATAAGAGATATGGATTGTTCTATGTAGATTTTGAAACTCAAAAAAGATATCCTAAAGAATCAGCTTATTGGTTTAAGCTTGTAAGTGAGAAAAAAGAGATAATTTAATTTATAATTGATAGATTATAATATTGACTATAAAAATATTTTATATATCCTAAATATATGAATTAGTTTATTTTAAGTTATTTAATGGGTTAAGATTTTTGAGTTAGTAAAGTTAATAAATTAAATTTAAATATTTTAATGTTACTTAAAAAATAAATAATTACAATAAATAAAAAGATAGAAGTAATTTTACTTCTATCTTTTTTATGTTAAAAATTATAAATTATGCTATTTCATTTACTGAATTAATACATTTCTTGCCTTCATTAGGAACAAATTCTTTTTCCCACTTAGAAATAACAACAACAGCTAATGAGTTACCAAGAACATTAACAACAGTTCTTGCCATATCAACAATACGGTCAATACCAGCAATAAATGCAACTCCTGCTACTGGAATTCCTAAAGAACCAACAGTTGCTAAAAGAACTACGAAAGATGCACCAGGAACTCCTGCCATACCTTTTGAAGTAAGCATTAATACAAGCACTAAATTAATTTGTGCAGAAAGTGGAAGATGAATTCCATATATTTGAGCAATAAAAAGTGCTGCAATAGATTGATACAAAGTAGATCCATCTAAGTTAAATGAATATCCTGTTGGAATAACGAAAGAAGTAATTGCCTTAGGACAACCGAATGCTTCCATTTTCTCCATAAGTCTTGGTAAAACTGCCTCAGAACTTGCAGTAGTATAAGCTAAAATAAGTTCATCTTTTAAAACCTTCATAAGAGTTATAATACTTGTTCCAGCTATTTTTGCAACAATACCAAGAACGATAAATATAAAGAATATCATAGCACCATAAACAGTAATAATTAATTTTCCTAAAGGAATTAATGAAGTTAAACCAAACTTAGAAACAGTTACACCAATTAATCCAAAAACACCAAGTGGTGCAAGCTTCATAATTTTATCAGTTACCCAAAACATTGCATCAGCAATACCTTGACATAATGCAAGTACAGGTTTTCCTTTTTCTCCAATTGCAGCTACACCTAAACCAAACATAACTGAGAAGAAAATAATAGGAAGTAAATCACCTTTTGCAAGAGATTCAAAAATATTAGTTGGAACAATGTTTAAAAAAGTATCAATAAATCCATGACTTGACGCAGTTTGTGCTGTATTCATATATTTATCGATATTAGTAGTTGCAAGACTACTTATGTTTACTCCGTTTCCTGGGTGAAATAAATTAGCTACAATTAAACCAATTATAATAGCAAAAGTAGTTATTATTTCAAAATAAAGAATTGTTTTTCCACCAATTTTTCCAAGTCTTTTAATATCTCCAACGCCAGCAACCCCAACAACAAGTGATGAGAATACGATAGGTACAACAATCATTTTAATTAATCTTATAAAAATATCTCCAAGCGGATGAAGATATGAAGTAACAACTGAGTTACCATAAAATATAGCTCCTACAATAATACCTAGTGCTAGTCCAAGTATAATTTGAAATGCTAGTCCGAATTTTTTCATTTGTTTAATAGCCCCTTTCAATATTTTATAGTTTTAAATTATTATTTTGATTTTTAAAATTAAAAATTTGCAAGAATTGAATATGTAAAATTGCAATTTGCAGATTATAGTATAACATAAAAAAAAGAATTTATCCTTATATTTTTGAAAATTTTTAATATAATATTTGTATTTTGTAAAATAGATTGAAAAAATTTCTTATTTAAAATGAATAATTATGAAGCTGAATCTTGCAAAAATTTTAAAAAATGAAAGTTTTACGTTAAAAAATGAAAAAAATAAGTGCTTTTTAAATCAAAATTGTTATTTTTTATGAAAAATATAATAAAAATTACGAACGATATAGCAAAAAATATTAATTTTATAAGATATCTGTTTGTAAATTTGATTTTTAAAAATATGAAATTTTTTTATTGCATTTGATACAAAATAAATTAAAAAATCCAAATGAATGAATAAATAAAAGCTACTAAGAAATTTTTCTTAGTAGCTTTTTTATTTAAATTAAATCATCTAGTCCATTAACTTTAGTTTGTTCATTATCATTAATAGGAATAACAATACACTTTTGTCCATTAATTACTTCAGATTTTATTTGAGATACCTTTTCAGGTTTAACTTGAAGTACAACATCATATTTAGACATATCCAAATTATTTTCTAAGTTTTCATCATTAGAATTATTAGTATCATTACTTTCTAAAGCATCTTCTGAATTAAAATTATTTTCATCACTGTTTTCAGAAGCTTCTTCTAATGCTATTTCTTCATTAGCTTCAATATTTTCTTCTAAATCCATAGCTTCATTAGTGTCTGAGCCTTCTAAAGCTTTGTTATAATTATCTTCTGAAATATTATTATCATTATTTAAAGAAGCTTCTTTAGTAACTTCTTCAAGCTTAGTTCTAAGAACTTTAACTTGTTTCTTTAAGTGTTCTTCTTTTTTTCTTTGCTCATTTTCCTTAAGAACCTTTGAATCAATTAAGTTTTCAGCTAAAGGAATATCATCACCAAAGCTTTCAACAAAGGATTTTTCAATTTTAGAAGTAAGTTCTTTTGAGACTCCACTTTCAATTAAAAGGTTTTGAATATCTTTATCTTTTAAAGAGATAGGCTCTTTGTCTGTATCATCATACATTTCATTATATTCTTCAATCATGTTATTTAAGTTTTCTTGCACATCCATAAAAACTTTATCAGCTAAAGCTTCATCAGGGAAGGAATCTTTAATAATTGATTTAAAAGCTTCTTTTTGAATAGTTGCAGTTTGTTTTGAATCACAACCTAAAGTATTTTCCATAAGTTCTATATGTGTATCTTTTGCATTTTTTGTGTAGTACATAATGGAATTAACGTCAGATGAACGGTCAATAAATGCAGGGAATACAAAACCATTAGCAGGTGGCTTAACTACCCAGTCCCTAATACGTGTCTTTATAGTATTATCTTCTTCAAAATATCTAAGTCCAGGCTCTGAAAGCTCAACAGGGCATATTGCACATAAAATATATTCATATACTTCTTCAGATTCATCTAACTTTTGATTGTCTTTAGTTTTTGTAAGAACATCATAAGAGTCATTAAAAATAAGTATTAAAAAATTACCTGTATAATCATAATTTTCTATAATAGATTTGTAAAAATCATCAAGTAAAGTGTCATCATTTAGTTGACTATTTTTAAGCTGCATAAGTGAAATTTGTTTTTCGTTTATAAGATCTTCGTTAAGAGGAAAGTTAAGTTCTAAAATGTTGTTGCCTATTGTTCCAGATAAAACTTTCTTTGCAATTTCTAAGTATTTGAAGTATTCATCTTCATCTAAGTTTAGGAAAGTTTCTTTAAATTTTAAAAGTATGTTTTTTTCTCCATTAACATAGCAACCACACATTTTACTGAAGGTGCAGTAATCTTTTTTGAAACGCTTTTTTAACTCAAGTATATCTTTTTTTCTCATATATAAACTCCTCAATTTGGTATTTTTCATTTTATTATTTAAGTATAGTATTTTTTTAGGGGGAATTAAAGAATTTATTAATAAATATAAAATAATCAAAAAGGTGTGCATTTTTATTTAAACTATTTTGAATTTATTCTTATTAAACTATAATCATAATGTATAATTTAATAAGAGAAATAAAATTAATAAAGCAAAAAATACAAAACAAATTACAATCCCAAAAAAGAAAGGCTGAAAAAATATGATAAAACAAGTAGTAAAAGATATATTATTTTTAGGTCAAAAATCAGAAATAGCAACTAAAGATGATATATCAGTTATTAATGATTTAGAAGATACATTAAGAGCAAATCTAGACCGTTGTGTTGGAATGGCTGCAAACATGATAGGAATAAAAAAACGTATATTAGTATTTACCGTAGGAAATCTTATAATTCCTATGATAAATCCAAAGATATTAAAAAAAGAAAACAGTTATGAAACAGAAGAAAGCTGTTTATCATTAACAGGTTTTAGAAAAACAACAAGATATGAAAAAATAGAAGTAGAATACTTTGATAGAAATTTCAAAAAACAAAAAGGTGTATTTACTGGCTTTACTGCACAAATTATTCAACATGAAATAGACCATTTTGAAGGAATAATAATATAAATCCAAGGAAGTGTTATTTATGATGAGGTTTGTATTAGCACCAGATTCATTTAAAGAAAGCATGACTGCAAAAGAAGTTTGCATAGCCATGGAAAAGGGAATAAAAAAAGTATTTAAAGATGCAACATGTATTCATGTTCCTATGGCTGATGGTGGTGAAGGGACATTACAATCATTAATTGATGCAACAAATGGAACAATATACGAAAAAGAAGTAACAGGTCCTTTAGGTAACAAAGTAAAAGGAAAGTTTGGAATACTTGGTACAGAAAAGGTTGCTATAATAGAAATGGCACAAGCAAGTGGTATACAGTTAGTTCCAATTAACAAAAGAAACCCTCTTATAACAACAACCTATGGAACTGGAGAATTAATAAAAGAAGCATTAAATAAAGGTGTTAAAAAAATAATAATAGGACTTGGAGGCAGTGCTACAAATGATGGTGGAGCAGGTATGTTACAAGCCCTTGGTGTTAAGTTTTTAAATGATGAAGGTAATGAGATACCATTTGGTGGAGAAAGACTTAAAGATTTAAAAAATATAGATATAAGTGAAATGGATAAGAGAATATTTAATGTAAATATAGAAGTAGCTTGTGATGTAAAAAATCCTTTAATAGGTGAAAATGGTGCTACAAAAGTATTTGCAAAACAAAAGGGAGCATCAGAAAAGGATATTGATATTTTAGAAAATTCCCTTAAAAATTATTCAGAAGTTGTTTTAAAAGCCTTAGGAAAAAATATAAATGTAGAAGGTGCAGGGGCAGCAGGTGGTCTTGGAGCTGCACTTTTAGGCTTTTGTAATGCTAAGTTACTTAAAGGAATAGATATAGTAATAAAATATTCTCTCTTAAAGGAAAAAATAAAAGATGCAGATTATGTATTTACTGGAGAAGGTAGTATAGACTTTCAAACGAAATTTGGAAAAACTCCAATAGGGGTGGCAAGTCTTGCAAAATCCTTCAACATACCAGTTATAGCCTTAGCTGGTAGAGTTGGAGAAGGAACATCAGAATTATATAATCTTGGTATAACATCAATATTTGGAATACTTAAAGAAGCAACAACTTTAGAAGAAGCTCTAAAGAAAGGACCAGAAAATATAGAAAGAACAACAGAAAATATTTGTAGGTTATTAAAGGAAATAAAATTGATTTAGAATTTTCACTATGATAAAATTAAAGTATAAATTTTACTCATAAATTAAAATGGAATTATATATTTAAGTTTTCTAGGGTTCCGTAATTTTAAAAATTAGCAGGTCCGAGAGAAAACGCACATTTTTGTGTACACGGAAGGATAAAAGCCTGGGAGATATTTTTGTGATATTTCTAAGGCTTTTTTTATTTATAATTAAGGATTTTATTTAGATTTGGGAGGTTATACAAATGAAAAAATTTATTATTGAAAATGACTTTTGGGAGCTGTTTCCTAATGCAAAAATTGGAGTTATTGTTTGTAAAGGCATAAATAATTCTATAAAAGATGAAGATAAATATAAGGATATGCTTTTAAGTGCTGAAAAAGAAGCATTAACACATTTAAACAATTCAGAATTTAGCAAAAATCAAGTTATAAAGGTTTGGAGAGATGCTTTCCAAAAATTTAAGAAAAAGAAAGGTGCAAGAGCATCAATTGAAGCTTTATTAAAGAGAGTTAATAATGGGAATCATATAGGAACAATTAATCCTTTAGTTGATATTTATAATTCTATTTCTTTAAAATATGCTATGCCATGTGGTGGTGAAGACATAGATAAATTTGTTGGAAATATAAGATTAACTAAAGCAGTTGGAGATGAGCCTTTTATAACATTAGGAAGTGATGAAAGTGCACCACCATGTGAAGGTGAAGTTGTATATAAAGATGATGCAGGTGCAATTTGTAGATGCTTTAACTGGCGTGAATCAGTAAGAACAATGCTTACTGAAGATACAAAAAATGCTTTTTTATGTATAGAATTAATTGATGAGGAAAGAACAGAGGAGTTTGAAAAGGCATTAAAAGAATTAGCTGAAATAGTTAATGAAGAATTAGGTGGAGATTTTAAAATTTCAATTCTTGATATTAATAATAAAGAAGTAGAAATTAATTAATAATTTAAAAGTGAATAAAAACGTATTTAAATACAAATATTAGCAAACTTAAGGGGGATAACATAGTGGATAAATTTACTTACAAAGATATTTATATTGAAGATGGAAAAAGGGTACTTGAAATGAACGTACTTCCAGAGAAGTATTGTAATTTTGATTGCATATTTTGTCCAATTGGAAGATCAATAAATAAAATAGATACACAAACTTCTTTTGATAAAATGGATAATGCATTAATTGAATTTGAAAAAACTATTGAAGATACAAAACCAGATTTAATTTTTATTAATTCAAAGGGAGAAGCTTTAGTAAATGACAAAATAAATGATATTATCGATTTAATTAAAAGAAAAGGAATACCTGTAAGATTACTTTCTAATGGATATATATTAGGTAGAGATGAATATATAAAAATTGCTAATAAATGTGATGAAATAATTGGGGAAATAAAAGCAATAAAAGAAGAAGATTTTCAAAAAGTACAAAGACCTATTGAAGGTTATACACTAGAAGAATACATTGAAAGCATGGTAAAGTTTAATAAACAATATGAAGGGAAATTTATATTTGAAATTACTATAATTAAGGGATATAACGATGATGATGAATCAGTTAAAAAGTTAAAGAACATTATTGAAAAAATAAATCCTGATAAAATAATTATTGAAAGAATGAATGATGAAGTTTTCAAAGAAAAGCTTGGAATAAGTGATGAAAGATATGCTGAAATTTCAAAGGAGCTATTAGGATAAAATTTTTTGATTTTCATTACAATTTAAGAAAAAGTTGGACAAATTGTTATTATGGGTGGAGCGTTAACTGTTCCTGGAAAT
>ERZ1463036.182-NODE-182-length-14587-cov-94.312827_pt1 | contig 14587 bp, 15 predicted proteins | sample MGYA00564485_ERZ1463036 | MGnify/ENA primary metagenome ERZ1463036 (study PRJEB39244, sample SAMEA3635127) | Helicobacter pylori | study: EMG produced TPA metagenomics assembly of PRJEB11511 data set (Assembly of a 5300-year-old Helicobacter pylori... | reverse complement strand
AATTAATAAATAAATATTTTAATAACATTATTATGAGTATTATAAAAATTAAAAGTTATATTTTTAATTTAATAGCTATACTTCTTATAGGATTTGTATTTGTTACTAGTGGAAGCTTTAAATTAATAGAATTTGCTAAAAATTAATAAAAAACTCCATAATATTATGGAGTTTTTTATTAATCTTATATATTTAATTATATAGCCAAAAGAATAACTATTTCCATTTTTTAAGTACATCTAACATAAATTTTTTTATATCTATATTATATACATCTTTTAACTGCTCTCCATTAAATACATCTTTAGAATTTCCATAACAAATTATTTCTCCATGATTTAACAAACAAACATCATCACTAAAATAGTGAACTAAATTTAAATCATGAATTACTCCAATAACTATCTTGTTTTTTTCTTTGGTCCAATTTGATAAATGTTGTAGTAATTCTATTTGATATTTTAAATCAAGGTGATTTGTAGGTTCATCTAATAATATTACATCTGGGTCTTGAGCAAATGTTCTAGCTAAAAACACTCTTTGTAATTGCCCTCCACTTAATTCATTAATATGCTTGTCTTTTATATCTAAAAGACCTACTTTATCAATCGAATCTAAAATAATATCTTTATCTTTTTTACTTAAAGAATTAAAAATGCCTTTTGAATGAGCATATCTTCCAAGTGCAACAGTTTCATATATAGTATATGGAAAATAAATTTGAGTTATTTGGCTCATTAGCCCTACTTTTTTTGCAAGTTCTTTTCTTGAAAAATCGCGAACTTCCATATTATCTATTGTTATACTTCCTTTATAATCTAAGATGTTCGCTATAGATTTTAAAAGCGTACTTTTACCACATCCATTAGGTCCTACTATACAAAGATTTTTTCCTTTTTCAACTTTAAAATTAATATTTTTTATGAAAAAAGTATCATCATACCCACAATAAAGATTTTTTACTTCTAGCATTTTATCACTTCTTTCCTTTGCTAAAGTACACATATGCAAAGAATGGTGCACCTATTATAGCTGTTATTGCTCCAACTGGAAGTTCTGCTGGGGAAATAATAGTTCTTGCTATTAAATCTGTTATAACCATTAATGAACCTCCAAATACAAAAGACATTGGTATAACGTATTTATGTTTTGAACCAAATATTTTTCTTACTACATGTGGAGCTATTAAATCTACAAATCCTATAGTCCCACTTAAAGCTATTGCACTTCCTGTTAAAACTGCAGTAAATATAAATAAATTTTTCTTAACTTTACTTGTATCAACACCTACTGCTTTTGCTTGTTCTTCACCAAATGTTAATATATCCATTTCCTTGGTATATTTTAAAACTCCTATGATACCTATTATTAAAAATGGAATTAAGGCTTTTACATATGACCATCCCTTCATAGAAAAACTACCCATTTGCCAAAGACTTATACTTTTTATGTCTTCGCTAAAAATTGCCGTAAGTGTTGTAAGTAATGCATTTACAAATAGTGAAAATACCATACCTGCTAGTATAATAGTATTATTTGCCATAGTTTTATCTATCTTAGAAGAAAAAATTACTACTGCATATACTGTTAATAATCCACATAAAAAACCTATTACAGGAAGAGTTAATTGCCCGAGAAATGGTATTGATATACCAAGAATTATAACAAGCCCTGCACCTAGTGAAGCTCCCGAAGATACTCCTAGTGTATAAGGTGATGCTAATTCATTTTTTAGAATTGATTGAACTACACAACCGCTAACACCTAAGCAACCTCCTACCATAAATGCTAGTAGTACCCTTGGTAGTCTAAGTAACCATATTATTGACATATCTTTTGGGTCTATTCCTTCTTTTAAAGGTATATTAAATATCTTATTAAGTATTATGCTAATAGTGTCTAATACATGAATATTGGAACTCCCTATGGAAGTTCCAATACTAAATATTAGAAATACTAACGGTATTGATAGTATCACTAATTGTTTATTTTTGTTTTGCATATGCATCTGGATTTATAAACTCCGCCATTTGTTTTAATGCTTTTACTATATTTTGAGATGGTCTAGAAGATGAATTTGTATCTACTAAATATACTTTTCCATTTTTTACTGCTGCTATGTTTTGCCATCCTTCACGGCCTTTTATTTCTTTAACTGCATCTGGAACATAATTTACATTAGTTAATATTACATCTGGATTTTTTTCTATTACAGATTCTGCACTTGGTGATACCCATCCATTTTGATCTACAAATATATTTTCTCCACCAACTAAGTTTATCATTTCATTTAAGAATGTTGCATCTCCAAAACTATATAAGTTTGGTGAAGGTCCTATTTCAAAGTATACTTTTTTCTTAGTTTTTATAGTTTTTCCTATTTTAGCTATTTCGTTAATTTCATTTTTCATGTTATCAACTATTTTTTGACCTTTTTCTTTATTTCCTGTTATATCAGCTATAAACATTATATCATCATATATACCATTTATGCTTGTACTACTTGGTATATATGCAACGCTTATACCTGCTTCACTAATAACTTTAAATGGATCTTGTCCTTTTTCAGTTTTATTGTGTCCTGATGCTATTATCATATCTGGATTTAATGATATTATTGCTTCTGGGTCTGGATTTGAAAAATCTATTAATTTAATATTTTTAGGTAAGCCTGCTACATCAGCAGAATATTTATCTACGGCAACTAATTTATCAGCTAATCCTAATTCAACTAATATTTCTGTATTTGATGGAGCTGTTGATATTATTCTATCAACTTTAGCTGGAACTTTAAAATCATTTCCTTCTCTATCTTTTATTACAACATCTTTTTGACCACATCCAACAACAGTCATCATTACTACAAAAATACCTGTTATTAATGCTAAAATTCTTTTTTTCATTTTACTTCTCCTTAATTATAATTTATAAATTTTTACCACTTGAATAAATTAATTCATTTTAGTATATAGTTCTACATTTTATATTCATTTCCTTTTATATATGTATGATTTAGCAATTAACTTTTATGTAAAATACAAAAAGACATACTAAGAGAGTATGCCTTTAGATTTTAATTTAAATATTTTAGTTATTATATAACTCTCAGAAGACATTATATTTAAGTGTTTTTATATACTAACTTAGCTTTTTTAATTTATAAGTGGTTAATTAAATTTTATTTATTATATGCCCTTATATGGATTTTTTAATCTAATTTTTAAAGTTAATTTTCATTTTTATCTATTTCTTCTACTTCTTATAAAATCTATTATTATATATAAAACTATTAATACAGTTATTATTAAAACTACATCCATTATAATGGGTCTTATTCCAAGTCTGTATCCCATATATCTAAATGGATTGTATCCACCAAATCCAAAAAATCCACCACCATAGCTATGTGGTATATATGTTCTTCTTGAACCTCTATAATCGTCATCATAATACTTTTTATTGTTACTAGATTGTGATTTATCATTAATATTTGTATTAGGTTTTGTACTTGGCTTTGTACTAAATTTTCCTGAGTCTGGTTTTATACTACTTGATTTTGGTTTTTTTATATCACTATCTGAACTTTCACTTTTACTTTCTTTGGGTGTTGGCTTTGTGCTAAATTTTCCTGAGTCTGGCCTTAGACTACTTGATTTAGGTTTTATAGCATCTGATTTTGGTTTTGTTGTAAAACCACTTGAACTAGACTTTGTCGTACTACTTTTTGATTTGAAAGTTCCTGAACTAGGTCTATAACTACTTTTACTTGAACTTGGGCTTATCCTTGGCCTCGAACTATGCGAACTTCCTTTAGCAACTTGATATTCTAGTGTGTTTTTTCCTTTTTCATAAGTATTAGCATAGGATTTATCAATTGAAAAACTAAATGCACAAGTTATTGTAAATATAAATAAAGTTAAAAAAAGGGTAATATTTCTTTTTAAATTATTCATTATACATTTAACCCCATTTCTATAAACTTATTATATAGTCTATCTAAATTGCTATCATCATCTCCCTCTATTACAGAGTCATAACTTTCTTCACCTTTAAATTTATAGTATTGTAACAATTGCTGATTATCATTGTCTTTAATATCTACTAAATATACATATCTACTTAAAGATCCATCTTCATGTTTTTCTATTAAGTATCCTTTAACATCAAATTTAAATTCTTCATCTTCATTGTATAAAGTTACAGTATCAGTTGATTTTGTAAAACAGAATTTTTCTTTATCACATTCATAAGTATATTCTAGTTCTCTACAGTTTATGCATCTATTAAAAGGGCACTCACTTACACAGTTTATACATTTGCATTTAGCACATTTATCAAGTTTATTTATAGATTCTCTTTTATCTTTAGTTAAATAAGCTTGAATTTGTGTATCAATATCTGGTCTTTTCTTAAATATTTTAGAAAATAAACCTTTATCTTCTTGTTCATCTTCTTTTTCTAATTTACTTAAAAAAGACATATATTCAGAAAGGTCATCTACTTTTCTAATAAAAACTCTTTTGTTTAATTCTTTATCGCTTAAAATTTGTTTTAAATCATTTACAGAAAATACTAAATCAGTATATAGCTTATCATATTTTTTCTTTTCTTGTAGTATCTTTTCGTTCATGTCGTTTCCCTCCCCAAAAAGGTAGATAGCCTTTGACCATCTACCTTAAGTAGTAATTATTTATTCATTTCTCTTTTTATTCTCTCAAGTTCATCTTCAACCTTAGAGTCAACTACAGGTGAGTTATTAATATAATCATCAAGCATAGAATCTTCATTTTTTGGCTTCATATCTTCAAGTGCTTTACCATAGCTTTCTTTTTGTTGAACTTTCTTTTCAAGTTCATCTAAGTTTATACCATGGTCATCACTAAGACCTGATAATGTTTCATTTATTTCATTGTTTATCTCAGCAACATCAAGTCTTGTAGCTAATTCTTGTTTTTTAGATTTCATTTTAGATATTTCAAGTTCTAATTCTTCTATTTTAAACTTGATTTCTTGTATCTTTTTATCTTGTGTTTGAATTCTTTCTACTGTTTGAGTTAATTTTTCTTGTATTTCTAGTTTTTGTTTAACAAAAGTTTGAGCCTTTTCATTATCTTCTTTTAATAAAGCAGCTTTAGTAGCTTGCTCATATTTATCTATTCTTTCTTCTAAAGTTTTCTTTTCATTTCTTATATTATCTACTGATGCTATAAAGTTTGCACATTGTTTTTTAGCATCTTGAAGTAATTTTTCTTTTTTATTAATTGATAACTCTAACATTTCTATTGGGTCTTCATGCTTTTCAATAGCTTTGTTAGCTTTGGCTTCTACAACATTTTTAAGTCTTTTAAAAAATCCCATTATTTTTTCATCTCCATTCATTTTATTAATTAACTTTTAATTAAAATTTTTACCTTAAGTTAATTATTAATATATATAATATCATAAATTATAATGTTTTCCACAATAATTTAAATTTGTTATCATTTGTTATTTTTATCTTCTATTATTTTTAATAACTCTTGTATTTCTTTATCTTTTTCTTTTAATTTTTCTTCATATTCAGTTTTAACATCTTCTATGCTTTTACTTAATACATTTATCAAAGATGCCATTTCATCTGAGCTTCCTGCTATCCTATTTAAAAGCATTAAATTTTGTGCTAAAACTTCTGGTATTTGTTTATGTGAGTATCTAAGTTGATGGTCTATTTCTCCATAACCTTCTTCAAATATTGTTCTAACTTGAATTTCAGCTATTATCTTTTGCGTAGTCGGATAAGATTCTATTAAATAATGAACAGATCTATAACCTGATATTCTTGAACAAACTTCTATTCCTAACTCTTCAAATTTCTTAGTGTTATCTCCTTCACGTACATTTGAAACGATTTCTAAAACTTTCCACATACTAGTTATAAAATTATGTATTTCTTCCCAATCTTCTTTAAATATATGTATAACTCTTATACCAACTAAATCTGTTATTTCACTTTTATAATTATCTACTGAAAAATGAAAATCTTTACCGTATTTTTTTCTTCTATTTTCTACTTTTCTTATTATCTTTTCTATTAAATGCTCTGGGTCTTTAACTCTAGTTTTAACAGAGTGAACTTTAGGATGGCTTCTAAGTATTGTAGCTATTAATTCTGCTTGAGTTTCATAACTTTTTCTATATATTATATAATCTTCATATATTTTTTCTATTTCATTCCAATTTATATTATTTTCTTTTAATTCTTGTTCAGTTATTTGATAATTTTCTAAAAATTCATCTTTTCTTAACATTGTAGCATCCTCACTTTTGATATTAATTCATATACTATTATATATCAAAGTATAAGTTTTTAACTATATTATTATTTTCAATAATTTAAATCCCACCCCCCAAACATATGTTTGATTTTTTTATCAAAAAGTGTTATTATATTATTATCTTATACTCAATTTTACATATATTTAATATAAGGAGGTAGTACTCATATGTATTCTAAATTATATTATAAGCAGGTTGAGATTTTAAACTTTATAAAATCATCAACTGCAAAAAAGGGTACCTACCTTCTATTCGAGAAATTGCTAAAGGCGTTAATTTAAATTCTTCTTCTACTGTTTTTTGCCATTTGCAAAAACTTGAAAAGCTTGGCTACATAAAAAAAAGTCCAAACAACCTAGGTCTATAGTTATTTTAGATAATAAATAAATTAAGCTATTTACTAGATTTAAATTAATGCAAAATTTAATACTCTTTTAAATTAAACCCCATATTTTTTAGTTTATATGCTAAAATTATGAGGTTTAATTTTATTTATTTGTAAAAAATAACTATTATACCCTAAAATTTGCAAATAAATAGATAACATTTTATAATATTTAATAAGGTTATTTAAGAAAGGAAGTGAAATTTGTTTGGCTCTTGCAAATAATGGCACTGAGATTTTGAAGAATGTATTTATAATTCAAAGAATAATTGATCCTAAAAATAAAAGAATTATAAACTTTGACAATACTATTAGACCGACAGAAAGTCATAAATGCTATGATTATTGGAAAAATCAAACTCCATGTTCTAATTGTATCTCTATGAGAGCTTTAAATGAAAACGCTTCATTCACTAAATTAGAGACTTTAGACGATGAAACATATATGATAATAGCTACACCATTTAAATTAAATGAAAATACTTATGTTATTGAACTTATAAAGGATGTGACTAATGATACTATGCTTTCTCTTTACAAAGATAAAACAATTGACGAGCTCAAACGGGAAATAGATAGACTTAATACTATTGTGGTTACAGATGAGTTAACTAAAATTTTTAATAGAAGATATCTAGATGAACATCTCCCAGTTACTTTAAAAAATTTATCCAAATCAAATTTTTCAATTAGTTTAGTAATGTTAGATATTGATAAGTTTAAATCTATTAACGATACTTATGGGCATTTATGTGGTGATTATGTTCTTAAAGAAGTTGCCCATTTATTAGATAACTATATTAAAACTTTTAATGGCTGGACTTGTAGATATGGGGGAGATGAGTTTATAGCCGTTATCGAAAACGTTTCTGTTAGAGAAACTTATAAAATAATTAAGAATTTAAAAAATCTTATTAAAAATACAGATTTTTTATATGAAAACAATAAAATTAATGTTACTTGTAGTTTTGGTATAACTCATTTTAATAAAAATAATATAAATTTTGATGAAGCATTGAAATTAGTTGATGATAAATTATATAGATCTAAAAAAAATAAAGATACTATTTCTTAATGGATATTTTTTTAATATCCATTAAGAAACTTAAAATAATTAAAACTTTAACTTAATTCTTTTACACTATTTCCAATTATTTTTATTCCTTTTTCTATATCTTCTAAAGAAAGTCTTGAAATTCCTAATCTTAATGTGTCATTTTCTTTGTCATTTGTATAAAATATATCTCCAGGCATAAATATTACGCCTTTTTCGTAGCATTTATTTAATAATTTTCTTGAATCTATATTTTTTAATTTAATAAAAATATGAAGTCCACCTTCACCTAATACATAATCATTAGGTATATACTTTTTAACACAATCATATGCAAAGTTAAATTTATCTCCATAAAACTTTTTAATCTTTTTTACATATTTATCAAAAGCTCCGTTACTTAAATAATCATATAATATTGCTTGGTCTAAAAAAGATACATGTATACTTTTGCACCTTTTAACACTTTCAAGTCTTGATATAACATTTTTATCGCATAATATCCACCCTATCCTAAGTCCTGGGAATAATATCTTTGAAAAACTTCCTATATATATTACCCCATTATTTAGATTATCTAATGATGCTATTGGGAATATATGTGAACTTGAATATAATAATTCTTCATTAAATCCATCTTCAATTATAGCTATATTGTATTTTTTCATTAAGTTATAAAATTTATATCTATCCTCTGGGCTCATAACTGTTCCTGTTGGATTATGATAAGACGGAGTTATATATGCAAATTTTATTTTTATATTTTTTTCATTTTTTAAACTATCTAGCTTCTCTTCTAGCATTTTAAAATCTAGACCATCTTTATTTATATCTATACCTACTATATTTAATCCTAATGATTTAAATATTTTTATTGCTGTATTGTGAGTTGGATTTTCGCATATTATATAATCTCCTTTTTCTGTAAAAGAAGATAATAATAAATCAAGACCTTCTGTAAATCCATTAGTTATTAATATATCTTTATTGGTAGTGTCTACCCCTTTTGTATTCATATAGCTTAATAAATAATCTATAAGTGGTTTATATCCTTTCGCATAACCATAATTTAGTATTTTATGCCCTTCTAATGCTATCCTATTTAAAAATGATTTTTTTAGTTCATCTATATCAAATAAATCACCATTTGGAGATATACTTTTAAAAGATATTAAATCAGATCTCCAAGGTATTTCACTTTTTACAATATCCATTTCATTTGCTATTTTACTATATTCATTTTCAAAGCTTTCAAAATCTATATTCCAAGAATTATTTGAAGTAGTATTTTTGTGATTTACAAAAGTTCCTTTACCTGAAACTGAATATATTGTTCCATCAGCTTTTAATTCTTCATAGGCTGATATTATAGAGTTTCTACTTACATTTAAAAATTGACTAAGCTCCCTTGTAGAAGGTAACTTACTGTTATTTGGTATTAACCCTTTATTTATCATAATATCTATATAATTTTTTATTTGTATGTAAATTGGTTCCTTATCATTTAATTTTAAGTCTGAAAATAACAATTTATCACCTCACTGTTACTTACTATAATATCAATTATTGTATATATTTTTCAATTAAAAGCTTTTTAATATATGCTTAGACTTTAAAAAAATTTGAGCTAACCTTATATAACTTTTACATTTTTTTAATTTTTTCAAATAAAAAAATTATATTTGGATTAAATACTCTCTTTTTAGTTACTAATTACAAGTGTTATTTAAAAATAACATTGAAATAGTTATATATATTACTCCTAATTATGGTATTATATATACATCTAAAGTTAAAAGTGGAAATTGGTAATAACTGAATTAAACTTATGTAAAGTTGTATAAAAAAGAAAGTACAAGAGAAGATATGTATGAATTTTCTAAAAAACTAAATTCATCTGAGATAGTAGCAATTAATGTATCTACAACTATCAAAGATAAAAGTAAATAGTATGAAATAGCAAATTTATCGTTGACTTATCAATTTAAAACATTAAACATTATTCTCAGATATTAATACAAATAAAATACATATTAAAAATTAAAATGATTTAATAAAAAAACATTGAAAAATATAATTATATTTTTCAATGTTTTTTTATTAAATTTAGTTTTAATTTTCAAATCTTATTTATTTTCATTTTCTTTTAATTTGCTTAAAATTTCAAATTCTTTTAATTGTCTATTTTTATTTATATCGTCGATTAATTTAGCTGAAGCATTAACTAATATATAAAATACATATCCACTAAATCCACTTACAAGTCCATATGCTAAAGATATAGGTTGCCATTCATATCCTGTGTATTGACCAAATGTACCTAGTATAGGTTGTTTTTGCATTGCTATTATTATCATAGATATTACAGCTAATACTAATATTATTTTAGATGTTATATCTAAACTTTTAACTATTTTACAAGGTTTATATTCTAATTTTCCTTTGTTATATTTTACTGAGCCATAAGTTATTCCTTCTTCAGGTTTGTTAGGTTCTTCATTTATATCTTTTTCATTTTCGTTGTTTTGTTCTATTTCTTCTATTGCTTTTTTGACATCTTCATCTTCTTCCAATGGTGTCATAATTTCATCAACTATATCTTCTCTTTCTTTATCAGAAGCTTCTAAAGTTTCTTTAACATCCTTTTCTATATTTTCCATAGTTTTTATTGTTGATTCTTTAAATTCTTCGGCTTTTTTTTCTATATTTTTCATAGAATTTTTTACTTTATCGTTTTCATTTAACATATTTTTCCTCCTAAAAATTGTATTTATATGTAAAATATACCCACTTTTTATAAAAATATATAATTATTTTCTTTTTTTATTAATTTTTTTAATTTATGTCAATCTTTAACTTAATAAATAAAAAAAGAAATCCTATAATAAAATGGATCCTATATAGTGAACATGAGAAAAGCGTGTCTATCTATGTAAGATCTTTTTTATAAAATATTAACTAAGGAGTAATTAAAATATTACTAAAAAAATATTTAAAGAACATAAAATATTAGGTTGTCTAAGAATAAATATGTAAAAAATGTGACTTATAAAGGAATAACTTATATTATTGAATTTAAATTACAGTTTATTACAGAATCTAAAGATAGCAAAAATTCGAGATAAATTTTTGAAGATGCAGGATGCGATATTGAGATAATTGGTGTTAAATGAATAGATTCAGCTAGTTTAAGATAGTAAAATTCGTATAAAGATAAAGGGGTTTTAGGTTTAAATGATACTAGGTTTTTAAATTCAGGAAGAACCATTAATAGAGAGTTAACTATTGAAGAAGCTCTTGCTAAGAAGGATGCTGAGATAGCTTATCTCAAAGCGGAGCTTGAATTTATAAAAAAGCTCGAGCTACAAGAAATACAGGTGATAAATAAGAAGTTACCACCATGTAATATATTTAAAATAATACAAAATTTAATTAAAGATTTTAATCTTAATAAGTTGACAAGATATTTATGCAAAATTGCTAATGTCTCTACTTTAGGTTATTATAAATTTTTAAATAACTTTAAACCTAGAGACATGAAAGAATATATCGATCTTAAATCAAAAGAAATTATTCTAAGAGTGTTCAATTATCGCGGATATAAGAAAAGTTCTAGATCTATAAAAATGGTGTTAAAGAATAAATTTAATATCATAATGAATAGAAAGAAAATCCAAAGGATAATGAGAAAATATAATATTATTTGTCCAATACGTAAAGTTAATCCATACAAATGCATAGTTAAGGCTACAAAGTCATATAGAGTTATTCCGAATAAGCTTAATGGAGCATTTAAACAAAATATATCTGGAAAAATAATATTAACTAATATCACATATATGCCATACGGCAATAATAAAATGGCGTATATTGATTACAAAAATTGTAACACTATAGAAGAACTTAAAATTTTAATAGCTGATTATATGAATTATTATAATAGTGATCGCTGTCAATTGAATTTAAAAAAGCTAACTCCTGTACAATACAGAAGTCAGCTTTTATTAGCTTTTTAATAACTTTATTTTTCTAGTGTCATTGATAAAGAGTCAACCTTATAAAAGACTTTCTTTTTTTGTTTATAAATTTATCTTTAGTTTTATAAGATTTAGTTTAAAGAATACTCTATTATTTTTTCTATTAATTGACTAAATTCTATTCCTTTAGCTTTTGCACTTCTTGGAATTAAACTTGTTTGTGTCATTCCTGGTAATGTATTTAATTCAAGAACATAAGGAACACCATCACTTATTATAACGTCAACTCTTACGTATGCCTTACAATTAAATGCTTTCCAACATCCTTTAGATATTTCATTTATTTCTTCTTGTAATTTTTCTTCTAAGTATACTACTTCTTCTGTTGCACCATTTTGGCTATATTTTGATTCAAAGTCGAAAAACTCTGAGTTAGCTTTTATAGAAATTGTTGGGAATACTTCTCCATTTAATATAAATGATGTGTATTCTCCACCTTTTATATATTTTTCTATCATTACACAATCGTCAACTTCAAGACCTTTTTTAACTGCATTTAATACTTCGTCTTTTGATTTTACTAAAAATGTTGCTACACTAGAACCTCCACTATTTGGTTTTATAAATACTGGGTATCCTATTTTTTCTATTTCTTCGTAATCTATTTCTTCAACACTTCTAACTACTGTCCAAGGTGCTGTTGGTAAGTTAGAATCTCTTAGTATTTTTTTAGTCATGTTTTTATCCATACATAAAGCACTTGTTAATGGTCCACATCCTGAATATGGTATATCCATTGCTTCTAGTATTGATTGTACACATCCATCTTCTCCAAATTTTCCGTGAAGTGCTAAAAATGCAAAGTCTATATCGTCTGTTATTTTAGTAAATATATCTTTTTTATCGTTTAATACTACTTTTACTACTTCATATTTATTTTTATCTATGCCATTAAATACAGCTTCTCCAGATTTTAAAGATACTTCTCTTTCAGAGGATATCCCACCCATTACTATCGCTATTTTCATATTTCTCACTCCTAATTTCTTCTTTTATGTCATTAATTTTTTATAATTTTCATGTTTATTTATATTATTAGTATATGTTTAATATGTGATTGCTTAAAGTACCACCTATAGTTAAGTTTTGTGTATTAGTGGTTTATATAGTCAATTGGTAAAATTTTTTAAATATTTTTAATTTAAATTACATAAATATGGGTATCATATTATAATGATATGAAATTTAAATTTTAAATTAATTAAAAAGGAGATTATTTATGGCTGGAGATAAAATAATATGTCATTGCAAAAATGTTAGTTACATAGATATAAGAAAGGCAATGATAAATGGTGCTCGTACTTTAGATGAAATAAAGGAAATGACAGGTGCTTCTACTGGTTGTGGTAGATGTGCTGGTGAAATTGAAAAAATATTAGCATCTGTTTGTGGATGTAAGAATGTTTCAATTGAAGAAGTTGTAAGTGCAGTTAAAAATGGTGCAGATACAGTTGATAAAGTTGGAGAAGTTACTAAAGCAGGTACTGGTTGTGGTAGATGTAAGGCTTTAATTCAAAATGTAATAGACTTAAAAAAATAATAATTAAATAAAAAAATAACCCCTACTTAATATTTTCTAGTAGGGGTTATTTTTATAAGATTTTATTTATTATAAAAAATATTAATATTACAGCTACTAAAGCTTTCATTTTTTTGTGTAATAAATTTACAGTATATCCTGGTCCTAATCTTCTTTTTACTATGAAATTTGAATCTTCTTTATTAAAGTAAAAATATCCACATATCCATTTGCTATCATCACTGCTATAATCAACTTTTTCTTTTACTTTAAATGAGCTTAACATAAAGTAAGAATAAAAAAGATTTAAAAGACTTCCCATAATAATAAGTATACTTAGTATCATTGTATATCCAGGAAATTTGTATTGATTAAATACTATTATAGGAATTATATTTGTTAAAAACTCTATACATAAAGTTATCACCACAAAAGAATACCCTATTTTATTTATGTATTTAAGAATTTTATCTTTACTATTTTCTAACTTTTCTTTTTTTATAGATGATATATCACCTATACAAGTCATTGTTATAAAGCCTAATAATATTATCATTATAAACCCAGCAATTTCTACACCAAAAACAGTTTTTAAGTTTTTAGGTACAAAGTCTGTTGGAGTTGAGTCTCCTGAAAAATCTGTTGGTATGAAATTTGGAAGGTTATTGTAATTTATAGCTAAATATACTATAGCTAATACTGAGATAAATAATAATACTGAAAATATTAATTTAAATTTATTTTGTATTTTTATTTTTTCATTTAATAATCTTGTGTCTAAAGTTATGGTTCTCTTTGGTAATTCTTCTTCTTTATAGTCTGATTCTTTCATTAACTTTTGACTTAATTTTTTAACTTTAGTGTAAGTTATAATTAAAAGTCCTTCGATAAATATGCTGTATATCGTAAATATAATGTCCATAAATGTTCTAAAATTATCTTTTAATGTGAAAGCTCCTATTAAAATTGAAATTATAAATATTAAATAAGATATTCTTACCCATCTTTTATATGGCTTCATTACTTTTTGCTTATCTTCTTTACTTAAAGCTAAACCATATATTTTAAACCCATAAAAAAATCTACTTCCTCCAGTGAAATCTGCACTTATTAAAAATATATACATAAAAAATAGTGTTGGTAACATAATTACCAAAAGTCCTGTGTCGTTCATTGACATTCCTCCCTAGTTGCAATTTTACTTTTCTGTATTGAAATTAAGTTCTGTTTGTTATATATATAGTATAACAAACAGAACTTAATTTCAATACTATTTA
>ERZ1463036.181-NODE-181-length-14625-cov-93.891695_pt1 | contig 14625 bp, 20 predicted proteins | sample MGYA00564485_ERZ1463036 | MGnify/ENA primary metagenome ERZ1463036 (study PRJEB39244, sample SAMEA3635127) | Helicobacter pylori | study: EMG produced TPA metagenomics assembly of PRJEB11511 data set (Assembly of a 5300-year-old Helicobacter pylori... | reverse complement strand
CTTAACCCATTAAATTGTCTTAATGTATTAAATTGATCTTTTCTTCCAGTTAGTATTTTATGAACATAAGCTTGATGTCCTACATCCCATATAAACTTATCTTTAGGACTATCAAATACTTTGTGTAAAGCTAGTGTAAGTTCTACAACACCTAAGTTTGATGCTAAATGTCCTCCTGTGTTTGAAACTGATCTAACTAAAAATTTTCTGATATCTTTAGCTAATAAATCTAACTCTTTAGTGTTCATATTTTTTATATCTTTAGGAGAATTTACATTATCTAAATAATTATACATTGTTTCTCACCTTTATCTAATTAGTTTTACCTTAACAAATATTAACTAAATATTAAGGCTGTAATAATTCCTAAAATAGCTCCAAAGAAAACTTCTATGGGAGTATGACCTACTAACTCCTTTAACCTTTTATGTTCTATATGTTTTTTATGATGTAAGTCATCTACTATTTTATTTAATATAACTGCTTGTTTTCCAACTGCACGTCTAACTCCAGATGCATCATACATTATTATCATAGAAAATACAGCAACTACTGCAAATTCAATTGAATCAAACCCAAAATCCATACCAACTAAAGTAGATAGCGAAGTTACAAAAGAACTATGAGAACTTGGCATGCCTCCTGAAGTAAAAATCCTAGATATTTGTATGCTTTTTTCCTCTCCAGTAAACACTTTAAAAAATTGTGCTAAAAAACAAGCAAACATACTTATCCCCAATACTTTGTTGCTAAAAATTTCTGAAATAAAGCTCATTTTTCCTCCTTAATACTCTCTATCCACTATATAATCTGCTAATGAATTTAAAAATTCCCTATCTTTATCAATATTACTAATACTTAACTTAGCTTCTTCTATTAAATTTTTTGCAATTTCTTTTGATTTATCGAGTCCTATTAATGATGGATATGTAGATTTTTCATTGTCTATATCACTACCTACTTTTTTACCAAGTTTAGCTTCATCTCCAACTACATCTAATATATCATCTACTATTTGGAATGATAATCCTATGTTTTTTGCATATTTAGTTATATTCTCTAATTGAATTTCACTAGCCCCACCTATTATAGCACCAGCTCTCATACATCCAATTATTATTGCTGCTGTCTTATTCATATGTATAAAATCTAATTTATCCATAGATATTGACTTTCCTTCACTTTCAATATCAACAACTTGTCCACCTATCATTCCATATATGCCTGATGCTTTGGCAATTTCATTTATCGCTTTTAAATATTTATTTGAATCATCTTTTCTTATAGATTCTTTAAGCATTATTTCATAAGCATAATTTAAAAGTCCATCTCCTGCAAGTATAGCCATTGCTTCCCCATATACTTTGTGATTTGTCTTTCTTCCTCTTCTTAAATCATCATTATCAAGTGCTGGTAAATCATCATGTATAAGTGAATATGTATGTATCATTTCTATCGCTGCCGCAAATGGTATTGCATCTTTTTCATTTCCCCCAACTAATTTACAAGCTTCTAATGTAAGAATTGGTCTTAATCTTTTTCCACCTGCACTTAAACTATAATTCATAGCTTCAAATATAGTTTTTTGATATCCTTCTTCCTTTGGCATATATTCATTTAATAATATTTCTACATTATTAACTCTACTTTTTAACTCATCCTTAAAATTCATAGCTATTCCTCCTCTATGCTAAAAGGTATCTCCTTACCATCTTTATCGAATTTATTTATTTTTAGAGTAGCTTCATCTAACAATTTATTACAATGTCTATAAAGCTTTATTCCCTCTTCATATAAGCTAAGCGATTCATCTAAACTAGTATTTCCTGATTCTAACTTAAGCAAAATATCTTCTAAATTTTTATATGCCTCTTCATAAGATAAATTCATTTTTATACCTCTTTAAATTTTATTTTTTCTACAATACAGTCTACTTTTCCGTCTCTTAAAGTAATTTCTATCAAATCTCTTTTATCTAATTCATCTACACTATTTACTAACTTTTTATTTTTTTGTAAAATACTATATCCTCTATCCAAAGTTGATAATGGGCTTAAACTATTAAGTACCGTAGCACTAGTATTTAAATCTTTTTTTCTTAAATCTATTGTATCTTTAATCTTATTAGTTATTTTATCATATATTATATCTATTTGTATAATTTTATCTCTTATTATATAAGAACCAACAATGGTATTTATCTTATCAAAAGTACTATCTAATTTATTTTTATCCAATTTTGATTGGTTTACAATTGAATTATCCATTCTATTTTTTATATTTTCTAGTTTATATAACAATTCATCTAATTTTGGAGTAGCTATTTCTGCAGCAGCAGATGGTGTTGGAGCTCTCATGTCTGCAACAAAATCTGCTATCGTAAAGTCAGTTTCATGCCCAACTGCTGAAATTATAGGTATATCAGAGTTGAAAATTTCCCTAGCTACTATTTCTTCATTAAAAGACCACAATTCTTCTATAGAACCTCCGCCTCTGCCAATTATTATTGTATCTACATTATTAGCATTATTAAAAAATTTAATTCCTTCACATATCTCTATTGATGATTTTTTTCCTTGAACAGATACAGGATACAATTTTATATTAACTTTAGGATATCTACGTTTTATTACATTTATTATGTCTTTTATTACAGCTCCAGTATCAGATGTAACTACTCCTATATTTTTAGGAATCATTGGTATAGGTTTTTTATATTTAATATCAAATAAACCTTCTTTGCTTAATTTTTCTTTTAACTTATTAAACTCTAAATATAAATTTCCTAATCCATCAATTTCTATCGAATCTATATATAATTGATATGACCCATCTCTTTCATAAACGGATATATATCCATTAGCAATTACTTTAACTCCATCTTCTAATTTTAGACTTTCATCGTAATTATTTTTAAATATTACACAATTTATTTTAGATGAACTATCTTTTAGCGTTAAATATACATTCTTACTACTATGAATTTTAAAGTTTGAAATTTCACCTTTTACTTTTAGGTTAAATAAAATAGCATCATTACTTAAGATTCTTTTTATATATGAATTAACTTCACTGACATCTAAAGCTCTTAATTTCATCTCTATTCTCCTATAAATTTATTTAATCCTATCTTTGCACACCCAACTGCATTATCAGTACTATACTCACTTTCTGTAAAATAACATTTTATTTTATCTTTATATAACTTTTCATTTAGATTCTTTCTTATATATTTACTAGATGCTACACCACCTGCAAATACTACTTCATTTATATTATATTTACAGCATATATATTTAAGTGATTTATATAAGCTTCTAACTATTGAGTCCATTAATAACTTTGATAAATAGATTTCATCATACTCTTTTGCATATTTATTTACCTGATTTTCAATTCCAGATAAATTCATATATCCATCTTTTACAGATGTTTTAAGACCTACTTTTATATTTTCTTTACAATCTAAAGCATTTTCATCTATATTTTTCCCACATGGAAAATCATATCCTAACTTAACACCAAGTCTATCAATAAGCTGGCCAAAACTTATATCTTTACTACCTCCTACTATTTCTATTTTTAAATCATTTTTAACATTTTCAACTAATAGTATTTCGGTTGTTCCTCCTGACATATGAACAGATATAAATTTATTATTCTTTAATTCATTAGTATGTAAACTAGCATATATATGATTTTCTTGATGTGTTGTTTTGTATAGGCTTATATTATTCATACTACTAAATAGCTTTGCAAAATTATATCCAACTGTAAATGCAGGCATATATGAATTTTTCACTGGTCGTGGCTTTTCTGATGCACATATAGCAACTACATTATATTCAGCCATTAATTTTTCTATTTTCTCACTTAAACTACCTAAATTATTCACATGTTGAAATACCATTTCACTTTGTCTAAGACCCTTACTTTCTTTACCTACCTTTAGCATTATCTTTTTATTAAATACTATATTCTTATCTAAAGATATAGCTGCTATAGAAGTCGTATAGCAGCTAGTATCTATTCCTATTATTATATTTTTATTTTTGTGAAGATTCACTTGCTATACTTCCTAATATACCATTTATAAATTTAGGAGATTTATCATCACAGTAAAGTTTAGATATCTCTATTGCTTCGTTTATAGAAACTTTAGTAGGCATATTTGAAATGTATAGTATTTCACATACTGCAAGTCTAAGTATAGCTAAATCTACTTTAGCCATTCTATTTATAGTCCAATTTTTAGCATATTTGTTTATTAATTCATCTATATGATCTTTATGTTCTTTTATATTTTGAGCTACTTCATTAGCATAATTCATATCTATTATTTCATCTAACTTAGTTTCACTTAATTCAACATTAGCTTCATCTGAAAATTGTAATTTTAATTCCTCATATCTGTTCTTTATATATTCAAAGTTATTATTTAAAAACCCATCTAATTTAGAGTTTATATCTTCTAAATCCTCTTTATTTATGTCTATTTGGTATATAAATTTCATCATATACTCTCTCGTTGTTATCATCTTTGCTTTTTTCATTTGCTGCTTCCTCCTTTGAATTTATTATATACATATTTAGTCATAAAAAAACCCTCTGATTTTCAGAGGGTCATATTAACTTATAGTAGATGCTTACTTTGTTTCTGTCTTTTCAACTTTCTCTTTTTTAAAGTTGATTCCTTGAACATGTATATTAACTTGAGAAACTTTTAATCCAGTCATTGTTTCAACTGTGTTTTTTACATTTTCTTGTACTTTAAAAGCTATATCAGGTATAGATATTCCATAATCAATTATTATCATTACATCTAAGATAACTTCATCTTCCTCTATTTGTATCTTAACTCCATTGTTCTTTAGTAATTTATCTGTGAAAGTCGATGTAGTTTCTACTCCTTCTACTTCTATAGCTGCAAGTCCTGCTATAGTAGCGATGACATCATTTGATATCTTAACTTGACCAAAGTTATTATTTTCCATCATATATCACATCCCTATATTAACTATTTTATTATATAATAATACCAAATAGTAATTTACTTTGCAACAAAAAACGCCCCAGTATAGCTGAGGCTTTTATACTTATTTTAATTTATTATTCATAAGTTTAATATTTTCATGCTTTACGTTTGATTCATTCACTACTAAATCAAATATTTTAGTTGCATCTTGCTTATTTAATTTCTCTTCATTAACAACTACATTAACAGTATCATTGCTTATGTACACTAAAGAATTTGAAAATCCTTTAGCCCCTAATAAATCTTCTATCTTAAGTTCCATCTCTTGGTCTTTAACAAGTTGTAATTTCATATTTGATGCTTGTTTTCTTGTTTCTTCTGCTGTAGAAGGATTATTTATTATTTCATTTAAATCTTCTGTTAATTCATTTCTTTGTTTTTCTCTATTCATTTTCATATCAACTGCATATGATGCCTTTTTCATATTTTTATCAGAAGTTATTTGAGTTTTTATTTTATTACTAGTTTCTTTTGCTTTTTCATTTACTACAGTTTCTTTACTATCAACTACTTTAGCTTCTTTTTTATCACTATTTTTTGCAAGCTGTTGATTTTCATACATTTCCATCTCTTTAGATGCCTGTAAAACCGACTTCTTACTTAAATTATAGTTTACTGTTCCAACTACTACTAACATTAATGTTAACGTCATTACAACAAACCCTCTGCTTCTAAATACATTCTTATTAAACTTCATTTGTACTCCCCCTAATTAAAATTTATTTTCTTGTAATATTTATATGTACGAGCTTTACTATTATGATTATTTTTTTTATTTTGAGTAAATTTGTACCTGATGACCTGAAATTTGAAGTGCTGTTTGTACTGCAGAATATAATTTTTCTTTTACAACTGGATCATTTGCTCCACTTGAAACTACTAAAACTCCCTTTATCTCTGGTTCTGATGTTTTTAGCACTACTGGTTTATTTTCACTTGATGTTATCATAGTTTTATTTTCACTTGATGTAGTAACAGTTCTTTCGCCACCTTGAGAATCTTTTTCTGTCGTTTCTTCCTTTGTAGAATTTGAGTTAAATGCTGGTTCTATTTGTTCGCCTGACTTAAATGTTATCATTGCTTTGACTTCTCCAGCCCCTTCTATTTGAGATAATATATTTTCTAGCTTACTTTCTAAATCATCATCTTCCTTAGTTTGAGTTTCCTTAATTTTTGTATTTTCACTTTCAGTTAATTTATTTTTATTACTTTCGACTTCAAAATCCTTAGAAAAAATAACTAAACCCATAATACATACAAATGATAAAGCAGCTAAACTATATATCTTTTTCTTATCTTCTTCTTTAAAATTTTTAAACATCTTTACTCAACTCCTATTAATCAATTTCTATGCTTTCAATTGATATATCAAGTATCTCAACTAAATCTTTTTTTATTTTTTCATCTTTATTGTCTAAATTATAATCTGAACTTTCTTTAAATACTTGCTTGTCCTTTTCACTCTTGTTAAATTCTATGTCTTTTTCTTCATTTTTATTACTATTATCTTTTACTTTTATTTTGCTTATATCCGATCCATCAAACTCTATGTCTTCTAATTCATATCCTGATCCCTCTAGTTTAAGCTTTAATACACTCTTTAGTCCATCTTCATATCCTGATTTTATGCTTTTATCCCCTGTATCCTTTGATAAATTATTCATACTATCTATATAAGCTTGATTATATTTTGTATATGTTTTTAATAACCTATCTTCAAGACTTATATTTTCTGAAAAAAAGTCTATTACAGGACTTATAACTATAAATATGAATATAAAATTTAAAACTAAATTTATGTATGATTTAATTTTAGAAGAAGGCAAAACCATATTAACTATATTTACTATAAATGCAGCTATTAAAATACTTACTATCCAAGTCTTAACACTCTCTAACATTTTTCCCTCCTTTTACTGAGCTACCACACTAATAGATATTACCATTGCAATTGTAACAAAAAACATTATTGTTATAGCGATTATACATGCTAACATTATCCCCATAAGATTCGAAACTTCATTTAAGAAATTTGATATACTCTCCTCTCCAACTGGTTCTACAACCATAGCTGATGTTTTATAAACTAAAATTATAGAAACTATCTTTATTATAGGTATTAGACATATTCCTACTAGTATAATTAGCCCTACGCCTCCAAATAAATTTTTTATTAATTGAGATGAAGATAAAATTATATCAAATGAATCTGATACAAATCCACCTACAACAGGTATAAAGTTTCCTATAGCAAACTTAGTACTTTTTACTGCAAATCCATCCAAACTTTTTACATACATACCTTGCATAGAAACAAGAGCAAGATATATAGTAAATACCGCACCTATAGTTATTAAATTTATTTGTTTTATAAAAGATGATAATTTTTTTAATTTTATACTTTTTGATATATTATTTATAACTAATATTGAGAATCCTATAGTTATAGATATAAAAAGAAAATTTTTAAATATAATATTTATAAAAGTTACACCTCCCATAAATATAGGAGTCATAACTGTAGATGTCATTGGAAATCCCATAACTACTAAAAATGTAATTAGTATGGGCATTACAATCTGCATTAAATTTATCATACTATTAATAGTTGTATTACATATATTTAAAACATCTTTAAATCCTATTAGCATTAAAGTTACCATGACAATAAACACTATATATGTTGTGATTTGACTTATTGATCCTGATGAAAATGAATTGTCTAAACTTTTTAATATAGATGATAAAAGTGCTAAAACAAATATTATTGAAGCTACTTTTAAACTTGATTGAAGTTCATCAAATAAAACTAACTTGATTCCTTCTTTATCAATTAAATCTAACATTGTCTTTTTACCTGATATTAAGTCTTTTATAAAAGTCTTTATATCTACATCTTCTATTAAACTTTCTTCTTTTATATGTTTTTGTATATCTTCTAAATTTATTTTACTTATCTGATCATTTATATATGATTCTACACTTTCTTTAGCTTCTTTTTCATTTGCAAATGATATATTGGCAAATGTAACTCCAATTAGTATACAAATTATTATACTAGCCAAAATTTTTTTCATAAGTAATCATTCTCCTATGGAATTATATTTAAAATCATATCTATAATAGATATCAAAATAGGGAATGACATCGTCATAACTATAATTTTCCCTCCAAATTCAAGTTTGGTTGCAATATTTCCTTCCCCACAATCTTTGCATATTTGAATAGCAAATTCCATTAAATATGCTATCCCAATAAGCTTAATTATTAAAGATATATACATAGTAGGTATATTTGCCTTATCAGCTAATTCATTTATACTTTCAATTATAAAATTGAACTTATACGTTACTGATAATAAAATCATTATTCCTGTTAATATACCTATAAACATTGCCATTTCTGGCCTGTCTTTTTTTATAATCAAACAAAGTATCGTAGATATAAGAGCAAGACCTACTAATTTCATTACATCCAAAAAATCTCCTCCTTAATACAATTGAAACATAGTTCTTACTGCATTAAATAAATCATTAATTTCTGTTATAACCATTGTAAGGACTATTATTACTCCTGCAAGCGTAGTTAAAGTAGTCCAATCTTTTCTATCTGTTTTTTCAAGCACCATATTAAGTACAGATATTAACAACCCAATACCTGCTACTTTAAATATCAAAGTTATATCCATATTACCCCTCCTAAATTAGAAAAATTCCTATAACTAGACCAATTATAGTTGATAATTTTTTATACACTACTCCTTTTTTATTTATGTCTTCTTTACTTTCTGTTGTTAACTTTTTAAGATTTTCAATAGATAAATCAATCATCCTTTCTTGAGAATATATATCTCCTCTTCCAAGTGACAATATTAGTTTTTTTAATTCATCCAATTCTTTTCCTTGAAGATACGTTTCTTTTTCCATATAACCAAAGTTGTTTTCTAATATTTTTTCTAATGTGATACTATTTTCATTTTTTAAATCTTCGCTCATATTTTTAAAAAATTTACTAGTTGTAAATTCTTTATTTTCTCCTACCCTAAAAAACATTTCTTCTAAGGTGTATAATCCAAATGATAAGTCCATTCTCATTACTTCTAAAATCCTTATAAGTTCACTTATCTGCTTATGTCTTTTTACATATGCTTTATATATGTATTCGCCTATCAAATAACTACAAGCTACTAATATTCCAATCATAACTATTTTAATTTGCAAAATACCACCTCTTCTCTTCTAGGTCATATACTTTTTCTACAGTTCCAGGTCCATTTCTTGCAGATAAAATTATTACTTTTTTAAATAATTCTTTATCCAACAACTTACTCAATTCATTTCTTTCTTTTATATCCTCTATAGAATCACCATGTACAGTTGTTATTAAACTAACCCCTCCATTTAATGCTGTATAAAGAGCTTTTATTTCTTTTTCACTACCTATTTCATCTGTAACTATTACGTTTGGTGACATTGCTCTTAGAAGCATCATAATCCCTATATCTTTAGGACAAGTTTCAATAACATCAGTTCTTATTCCTACATCCATTTGTGGAACTCCTAAGTACGATCCCGATATCTCATTTCTTTCATCTATTAATGCTACTTTTATTCCTTCAAATCCTCTACCTTTATTTCCATTACTTAAATTTCTAACTATATCTCTAAGTAAAGTTGTTTTACCGCATTGTGGAGGTGATATTATCAAAGTATTGTTTACTTCTTTAAAATTTTTTATTATATGCCCTAAAACTTTATCAGAACAATTCTTTATTTCTCTAGAAACCCTTATATTCAAAGATGATATATGCTTAATATTTTTTACATTACCATCTTCTATAATTACTTTTCCTACTATTCCAACTCTATGACCTCCCTTTAAAGTTATAAACCCTTTTTTTATATCATCGATAAAAGAATGTATTGAATATTTACACATAAGTTGAAAAGTTTGTTCTATATCTTCCTTTGTAACTATATATGGATTTAAGTTTCTAGTATCTAAATTATTAATTGATTTATTGTAAAAATAATCTTTACTATTGGAATTTACTATTAGTGGCTTTTGTACTCTAAGCCTTATTTCTTCTATATTTATATCATTATCTTGTATATTAACTATCTTTTCTCTTAAACTAGGTGATACTGAATTTAAAATTTCATCTGAAAGTTTTTTCATAATCCTTGTCCTCCTTTGTTTATATAATTATATTTTCACCCAAAGATATATATGCCAAAATGTTTAAAATTTATTTATAAAAATATTTATCTTAATTTATTTATTAAAACTAAAAAACCTTAGCTAACTTTTATTAGCTAAGGTTTTTTATTAATCGTATTTTTTAAATGCTAGCGTTGCATTATGTCCTCCAAATCCTAATGAATTTGATAAAGCATACCTAACATTTTTTTCTCTACCTTTATTTATAACATAATCTAAATCTAATTCTTCATCTACATTTTCTACATTTATAGTAGGTGGAACATATCCATCATATATAGACATTGCACATACAATAGCTTCTATCGCTCCTGCAGCTCCTAACAAGTGCCCCGTCATAGATTTTGTAGATGATACACATAAGTCATAGGAATGTTCTTTAAATACATCTTTTATAGCCATAGTCTCAAACTTGTCATTATAATAAGTAGATGTTCCATGTGCATTTATATAGTCCACTTCACTAAGAGGTATATTTCCATCCTTTATTGCCATATTTATTGCTCTAGATGCACCTTCACCATTTTCTGCTGGAGTTGTCATATGGTGTGCATCTGCTGTTAAGCCGTATCCAACTACTTCAGCATAGATTTTAGCGCCTCTTTTTAAAGCATGTTCTAATTCTTCTAATATAACTATTCCTGATCCTTCTCCCATTACAAATCCATCTCTGTCTTTGTCAAATGGTCTAGATGCAGTTTTAGGACTATCATTTCTAGTAGACATGGCTTTCATGTTACAAAAACCTGCAAATGAAAGTGGAGTAATTCCAGCTTCACTACCTCCTGCAACCATAATAGTTGCATCTCCTCGTTGTACTATTTTAAATGCATCTCCTATAGCGTGTGAGCCAGATGCGCAAGCTGTTGATACATTAGTATTTGGGCCTTTTGCTCCTAACATAATAGATACTTGACCTGCAGCCATATTAGATATCATCATAGGAACAAAGAATGGACTAACCCTTTTATTCCCTTTTTCTAATAGTATTTTGTGTTGTTCTTCTATAGTCTCAACTCCACCTATACCAGATCCTATTATAACACCTACTTTTTCTTTATTTAACAAATCGATATCAAGATTTGCATCTTTTACTGCCAAAGATGCAGATGCTATAGCAAAATGAGTAAATCTATCCATTCTCTTTGATTCTTTTTTATTCATATAATCTTCTGGATTAAAATCTTTAACTTCTCCAGCTATTTGAGTTTGAAATGAAGATGAATCAAATCTTGTTATTTTATCTATGCCACAAATACCATTTTTTATGTTTTCCCAAAATTTATCTTTACCTGTACCAACTGGAGTCACACATCCTAAGCCTGTTATAACAACTCTCTTTCTCATAACGTAACCTCCACTATTTGTTAGCTTCTATGTATCTTACTATATCTCCTATACATACAAATTTTTCTGCTTCTGTATCTGGGATTTCTATTGAAAATTCATCTTCAAGTGCCATCATTATTTCAACTGCATCTAATGAGTCTGCTTCTAAATCTTTCATTAGTGAAGTCTCCATAGTTATCTCTTTATCATCTATTCCTAATTGGTCCTTTATTATTTCTACAACTTTTTCAAACATAATTAAATCCTCCTAAATTTTGTATTTTATTATATTTTAAAATGTTTACTGCATTACCATCCCACCATCTACATTTATAACCTGACCTGTTATATAACTCGCCATATCACTAGCTAAAAACAAAACTAAATTAGCTACATCTTCAGGTTCTCCAAATCTATTTTGTGGAATATTTTTTAGCATTTGTTCTTTTAAATTTTCATTTAAAACACTAGTCATATCTGTATCTATAAATCCTGGAGCTATTGCATTTACATTTATATTTCTTGAAGCAAGTTCCCTTGCACTTGATTTTGTAAGCCCTATAACCCCAGCTTTAGATGCACAGTAATTAACTTGACCTATATTTCCAATAATTCCTACCACAGATGATATGTTTATTATCTTCCCATACCTTTTTTTCATCATGTACTTAGATACTGATTTAGTACAATTGAAAACTCCTTTTAAATTTATATCTATAACTTTATCAAAGTCTTCCTCTTTCATTCTTATTAAAAGTCCATCTTTAGTTACACCTGCATTGTTTACTAATATATCAACTTTACCAAACTCATTAATCGCAGTTTCAATCATATTTTCAACATCACTACTTTTAGACACATCACATTTAATAAGTACACATTTAACACCATATTCTTCTATTTCTTCTTTAATTTTTAGGGCATGGTTTTCATTTGATGTATAGTTAATTATTATATTTGCTTTATTTAATGCTAGTTTTTTAGCTATAACTTTACCTATACCTCTTGAGCCTCCAGTTATCAAACAAACTTTACCATCTAAGTTAATCATTATATTTCACCTCTTTTGTAAGATTCTATAAATATACTCATAGATTCTGAACCCTCTATATTGTAAACGTTTACATTAATCTTCTTCTTACTAGATATTTTCTTTATAAATCCCTTTAATGTTTTTCCTGGACCTATCTCTATGAATGTATCAAATCCTTCATCTATTAGTTTTTCTATTGAATCTTCCCATAAAACAGATGAACTAACCTGATTAACCAATAACTCTTTATAATTTTCTGCATAGTAGTCTGCATTTACATTTGAAACTACAGAAACCTTACATTTCCTTAAATTAATATTATCTAACTCTTTTTTAAGTTTATATCCTGCTGGCTTTAACATAGATGAGTGAAATGGTGCACTTACATTTAATAAAACTGCTTTTTTAGCTCCATTTTCTTTAAATAAATTAATACTATCTTTAACTGTATCAATTTCTCCAGATATGACAATTTGACCTGGTGAGTTGTAATTTGCAACTTCTATTACTCCGTTATTTATTTCATTTATAACCTTATTTACTTTATCCCTATCTAACCCTAATATAGCTGCCATGCTTCCTTTTCCTATAGGCACACTTTCTTGCATATACTTTCCCCTTTTTTTTACTATGGACACAGCATCTTTAAAATCCATTGCATCTGCAGCTACTAATGCACTATATTCACCTAAAGAAAGTCCTAAGCATGCATCATATTTTAAGTCGATTTTATTCTTTAGACTTTCAAATAATGCTATACTATGTGTTACTATAGCAGGCTGAGTATTTTCTGTTTTAGATAACTCTTCATCACTGCCTTCAAACATTATTTTCTTTAATTGTATATCTATTGAGTCTTGTGCCTCATCAATTACTTTTCTTGCTATATCATCACTATTGTATATGTCATTTGCCATTCCTACATATTGAGCACCTTGCCCTGGAAAAACTAATGCAATTTTACCCATGTGATACCTCCAAGTCTATATTTATATTAGATATTACAGATTTAGCATCTTTTATCATATCCTCAATTATTTGTTTACAAGGTTTTATATCATTTATATATGATGCTATTTGACCTGCCATAAAAGACCCATAATCTAAATCACCATCTATAGCTGCAGCTTTTAATGATCCTACTCCTTTTTTATCTATTTCTAAAATATTAGCCCCTTCTTTTTCCATATTTAATATATCTTTAGCTAACTTATTTTTTAATGTTCTTACTGGATGACCAGTACTTCTACCAGTTACTATTGCATCCCTATCCTTAGACTTTAAAATAAATTTTTTATAATTTTCATGAACTATACATTCATCACTACATATAAATCTAGTTCCTACCTGAACTCCACTAGCTCCTAAACACAATGCTGCTGCTAGTCCTTTACCATTAGCTATTCCTCCAGCTGCAATAACAGGTATGTTAACGTTATCTGCAACTTGAGGAGTTAAGACCATAGTTGTTAATTCTCCTATGTGACCTCCTGCTTCTGTACCTTCAACTATAATAGCATCTGCTCCATACTTTTCCATTCTCTTTGCTAATGCTATTGTTGGTACTACAGGTATAACTTTAATATTTACTTCTTTTAATCTATCCATGTATTTTGCAGGATTGCCAGCTCCTGTTGTTATAACTTCTATTTTCTCTTCTATTACTAAATCAATTATTTCATCTACAAACGGAGAAAGTAACATTACGTTAACTCCGAATGGTTTATCTGTTAACTCTCTACATTTTATTATTTGTTTTTTTACAATATCCTTTGGAGCATTTCCTGCAGCTATGATTCCTAATCCACCTGCATTTGAAACTCCAGCTGCCAACTCTGCAGTTGCTACCCAAGCCATTCCACCTTGAATTATTGGATACTTTATATTTAGAATCTCACATAATTTATTCATTATTTCCTCCTCATATACTCCATCTAACTACAGAAGCTCCCCAAGTTAGACCGCCTCCAAATCCTACTAACACTATATTATCGCCTTTTTTTATTTT
>ERZ1463036.180-NODE-180-length-14723-cov-165.112217_pt1 | contig 14723 bp, 12 predicted proteins | sample MGYA00564485_ERZ1463036 | MGnify/ENA primary metagenome ERZ1463036 (study PRJEB39244, sample SAMEA3635127) | Helicobacter pylori | study: EMG produced TPA metagenomics assembly of PRJEB11511 data set (Assembly of a 5300-year-old Helicobacter pylori... | reverse complement strand
ATAAAGTTATATAAAAGCAAGTAATATAGCAAAATAAGATTGACATACTGTAGTAAATTTAATAAAATTAAGCTTAATAAGTTAATATAAAAATATTCACAAAAATAGTGAATAAAACATAATATTTATGTAAATTATATAAACAATTAAGCTATGAAAAGATGAGTAAGTAACAATTTTTTCTACAGAGAGCTAGGGTAGGTGAAAGCTAGTGTTAAAAGAATTACTGAATATGGTCTTGGAGCTATTTTATCCGAATAATAGACTAAGTCTATTTTTAAGATAGAACGGTTAGACTCGTTAACGTCTTCTAAGATATCTATAAAATAATTATAGATAATTAGGGTGGTACCGCGAATACAACCTCGCCCCTATGATATTACATAGGTGGCGAGTTTTTTATTTATAGAGAAAACATAAATTTGAGGAGGAAATATATATGACAAAACCTACTTTTTACGTTACAACTCCTATATATTACCCAAGTGGTAACCTACATATAGGACATACTTATACAACTGTTGCAGCAGATGCTATAGCAAGATTTAAGCGTTTCTGTGGATATGATGTAAAGTTTTTAACAGGAACTGACGAACACGGAGAAAAGATACAAAAAACTGCTAAAGAAAAAGGAATGACAGAAATAGAGTATCTTGATGGAATGATAGCTGACATACAAAAACTATGGAAGACTATGGATATATCTTATGATGATTTCATAAGAACAACTCAAGAAAGACATGAAGTTATAATACAAAAAATATTTACTAAGTTATATGAACAAGGAGATATATATAAAGGTTCTTATGAAGGAAGATATTGTACTCCATGCGAAAGTTTCTGGACAGAGTCTCAATTATTAGAAGGAAATAAATGTCCTGACTGTGGAAGAGACACTTATATAGCTAAAGAAGAAGCTTACTTCTTTAAATTATCAAAATATGAAGATAGATTAAGAGAACTTTTCGCTGACCCTAACTTCTGTTTCCCAGTATCTAGAAAAAATGAAATGGTTGCAAACTTCTTAGACAAAGGGTTAGAAGATTTATGTGTAACTAGAACTACATTTGATTGGGGTATAAAAGTTCCTTTCGATGAAAAACACGTTATATATGTTTGGGTAGATGCTTTATGCAACTATATAACTGCATTAGGATATATGAGCGAAGATGATTCTGAATTTAAGAAGTATTGGCCAGCAAATGTTCATATAGTAGGAAAAGAAATAATGAGATTCCATACAATAATATGGCCAGCTATACTTATGGCTTTAGGTGAAGAGATGCCTACACAAGTATATGGACATGGATGGATATTATTTGATAATGATAAAATGAGTAAATCAAAAGGAAATATAGTTTACCCAGAACAAATGATAGAAAGATATGGAGTAGATGCTCTTAAATATTTCTTATTAAGAGAATTTGCATTCGGTCAAGATGGGAACTATACTCATAGGAACTTTGTAACAAGACTTAACTCAGATTTAGCTAATGATTTAGGAAACCTAGTAAGTAGAACTGTTTCTATGGTTGAAAAATACAATGATGGAATAATACCAATGCCAAAAGTAAGTACTGAATTTGATGCTAGCTTAAAAGAAACTGCTAAGACTTCAGTAGAAAACTTTGAAATAGAAATGAACAAACTACAATTTAATGAAGCATTAGAGTCAGCTTGGAAGTTAATAAGAAGAACTAACAAGTATATAGATGAAACTATGCCTTGGGCTTTAGCTAAAGATGAAGCTAAGAAAGACGAGTTAGATGCAGTTTTATATAACTTATGTGAATCTATAAGAATAGTAGCTACTCTTATAAATCCAATGATGAACGATACTGCTAAAAAAATATATGCTCAATTAGGTATAACAGGTGAAAATTTAATGACTTGGGAAAGTATTAAAATTTTTGGATTAATAAAAGAAAATACAAAAGTTGAAAAAGGAAATGCATTATTCCCAAGATTAGATATAGAAAAAGAAGTAGAAGAACTTCAAGAATTATTTGCTGAAAAGAAAGAAGAAGCAGAAGCTCCATTAGAGCATAAGCCTGAAATATCTATAGATGATTTAGATAAGATAGAGCTTAGAATAGGTAAAATAGTAAAATGTGAAAAGCATCCTAAAGCAGATAGATTATTAGTATCACAAGTTAAAATAGGACCAGAAACAAGACAAATAGTATCTGGAATAGCTAAGTGGTATAAGCCAGAAGATTTAATAGGAAAAGAAGTTACTGTAGTATGTAACTTAAAGCCTGTAAAACTAAGAGGTGTTGAATCTCAAGGTATGATATTAGCTGCAGGAGATGACGGTGATGATTTAGTATTACCATTAACAGAAGGTGCTAAAGACGGTTGCGAAGTTAGATAAGGAGATGACGAAATGTTATTTGACTCACATGCACATTTAAATGATGAAAGATTTGATGAAGATAGAGAAGAATTAATTAATTCACTAAAAGCTAAAGGTGTAGACTTAGTACTAAATCCTGGAGCTTGTATAGAAACTTCTAAAAGTAGTGTAGATTTAGCTAATAAATATGATTTTATATATGCAGCAGTTGGAGTTCATCCTCATGATGTAGGTGAAATGACTGAAGAAGATATAGAAACTTTAAGAAAACTTGCATTAGAAAATGAAAAGGTAAAAGCTATAGGAGAAATAGGATTAGATTACTACTATGACAACTCTCCTAGAGAAATTCAAAAGAAATGGTTTAAAAGACAAATAGAATTAGCTAATGAACTAAAATTACCTATAATAATTCATGATAGAGATGCTCACGGTGATACATTTGAAATAATAAAAAACACTAAAAGTCCTGAAATAGGATGTGTGCTTCATTGCTATAGTGGAAATGTAGAACTAGCTAAAGAGTATGTAAAAATGGGTTGTTACATATCTATACCAGGTACAGTAACATTTAAAAATAATAAAAAAACTAGAGAAGTAGCTAAGGAAATACCACTTGAGTATTTACTTATAGAAACTGATTCTCCATATATGGCTCCAGAGCCACATAGAGGAAAAAGAAATGATCCTTCTTTAGTTCAATTTGTAGCTGACAAAATAGCTCAAGAAAAAGGAATTTCATATGAGCAAGTTTGTAAAGCTACAAAAGAAAATGCAAAGAGATTTTTTAATATAAAGTAATATAAATAATGGGGCTATCTCAAAATAGAGATAAGCCCCTATTTTGCGAAATAGTCATTTATTTTAGCTATAACCGAATTTGTAGCCTTGATAAAATTTAGTATAAAGCTTAAAATATAAAGATATTAAGTAAAATGAGCGAAAAAGGTGATTAGATGATAAAGGAAATAATAGTAGTAGAAGGAAGAGATGATGTAACGGCTGTAAAAAGAGCAGTGGATGCTGAACTTATAACTACAGGTGGGTTTGGATTTCCTAAGGGAGTTATGGAAAGAATAAAATCAGCACAAGAAAGAAGAGGAGTTATAATCTTTACAGACCCAGACTTTGCAGGTGAAAAAATAAGAAAAAAGATAGCTGCAGAAGTTTCTGGATGTAAACATGCATTTTTACCAAGAGAAGAAGCAAAGAAAAATGGAGATATAGGAATAGAAAATGCTACTCCAGAAAGTATAAGAAAAGCACTTGAGAAAGTAAGAACAGAAAGTACTGATAAAAGAGATGAATTCGGACAAGTAGATTTAATAAGAAATGGACTTATAGGAAATGATGATGCATCTCACAGAAGAGATAAGTTAGGAATGATATTAGGTATAGGTTACGGAAATGCAAAACAATTTTTAAATAGATTAAATAATTATGGAGTTAGTAGAGAAGAGTTTGAAAAAGCTTTAGAAACTTTATAATAATATAAATAAAGGAGATAAAATATGGATAGACTTTCGTCACATAGAAAAACTAAAGAAGTAGTAGATAAACATGGATTTAAGTTTTCTAAATCATTAGGACAAAACTTTTTAATAGATGACAATGTAATAGATAGAATATTAGATGGAGCAAGACTTTCAAAAGGAGATAAAATAATAGAGGTAGGGCCTGGTATAGGTACACTTACTCGTGAAATGGGTAAAGTTGCTGATAAGGTTGTAGCTATAGAAATTGATAAAACCTTAATACCAATACTTAAAGATACTCTAGATGAATTTGATAATATAGAGGTCATAAATCAAGATATATTAAAAGTTAATGTAGAAGAGTTAGTAAAAGAAAAGTTAAGTGGAGGACCGGTTAAGTTAGTAGCGAATCTTCCATACTATATAACAACTCCTATAGTTATGAAATTCTTAGAAGAAGACATACCAGTAACAGATATAGTTGTTATGGTTCAAAAGGAAGTTGCTGATAGAATGAATGCAAATCCTGGAACAAAAGACTATGGAGCATTATCAGTAGCTGTTCAATATTACTGTGATACAGAAATAGTAGCAAAAGCTCCAAGACATATGTTTATACCACAACCAAATGTTGATTCTACAGTAATTGGGCTTCATGTAAGAGAAGAAAGAAAATACAATGTAGATAATGAAGATATATTCTTTAAAACAGTTAAAGCTGCATTTGGGCAAAGAAGAAAAACTTTACTAAATGCATTAGGAACATTAGGATTTTTAAATAAAGATGAAATAAGAGAAGTTTTAAGTGAGGCTAATATAGATGAAAAAAGAAGAGGAGAAACTCTTACAATAGAAGAGTTTGCAAATCTTTCAAATTGTGTTAGTAAAAAAGTACCTTCTAAATAGAAGGTACTTTTTTGCATGTCCAAACATATAATGTTTAGAGGGACTTATATTTTATAGGGGGGATAGCTTTGAGTACTAAAAAGAAGTATAAAAGAGATTATATAATTCTAGAAGCTAAAGACATGAACTTTAGATATAAAGATAGAGTATTGCCAAAAGCATTTGCAAAAATTGAAGTTACAGAAGAAAAATCTTTGGTAGCACTTTATGTAGAAAATCTTAAGTATATTAGAGATGGATATAAAGTAGTAGCTATACTAGAAGATTACAACACTTTGGATTTAGGGCGTATAGTATTGAGTGAACAAGGTAAAGGGGAATTTGCATTAAATTTAGACGAAAATAATACTAACATAAAGGCTGTGGCTTTAGTATCTGAAAAAAGCGTACCATTAATTGGATTTAAGGGAAGTAAAATTGATAATTATGAAGAAATAATATTTACATCAGATGAAGAATATATGGAATATGAAGAATTAGAAGATGACGAAGAGTATGTATATGAAGAAGTTGAGTATGAAGAAGTTGATGATGACGAAAACTGTGAGTATGAATATGAGTATTTAGAATATGTAGAAATAGAAGAAGATAATGAAGAAAATACAGATTATAATTATGAAAATGAAGAAGATAATGAAGAAATAGAGTACGTATCATCTTCTAGACAAAAAAATCAAAGAAATAAATCAACAAAACCTAACAATAATAAGCCTGTAATTGAAGAGAATTTAAAACGTAGTGAAAAAGTAAGTGAAGAGATAAAACAAATTGATGAGGAAATAAATTATGAAGAAGCCCAAGTAAATACGGCTAGAAATTTATTAATGCCTAGACAGATAAAAAAAGGATTGAAAATGTTTAAAGAAGTTAAGCCATTTGCAAGGGATACTATAGAAAATACTAGATGGTGGAAAATAGAGATAACACCTATGACAATGTGCGGATATACTATGCCTTACTTAGGGTATATAAATACTTTAAATTATACTATGTATAGTGACATAGTTTTACAATCATATAGATATAGACATTACTTATTTGGAGTTCAATATGATGAATACAACAAGCGTAAACACTATATGTACGCTATTCCAGGAAATAAAAATGAGCAACCAGATCAAGGGCATACAGGATTTAATATGTATAAACCATGTGATGATAGAAGTGATAAGCTTGGATATTGGATTTGTTTTGTTGATTCTAGAACTAGAAAGATTATGAAGTAAATTGTGAGAGAAGTCTGATAATATCGTTTTCTATTGAAAAAAATTATGGAATAATTTACAATATATATATGTAATACAAACTAGGAGGAGAATTGAATATGATAAATAAACAAAGATTAATCGATGAATTCATAGAATTAGTAAAAATAGATAGTCCTTCATCTAAAGAAGGTAACGTAGCTAAAGTACTAGTAAAAAAACTAGAAGCTATAGGATGTGAAGTTTGTATAGACGAAGCTGGTGTTAAAGCTGGTGGAGAAACAGGAAACGTAATAGCTAAATTAAAAGGAAACAGAGAAGGTAAAACAGTATTATTCAGTTCTCACATGGATACAGTTAGCCCAGGAGAAGGAATAAAACCTATAATAGATGAAGCAAAAGGAATAATAACAAGTGATGGAACTACAGTTTTAGGTTCTGATGATAAAGCTGGTATAGCAGCTATATTAGAAGCTTTAAGAATAATAAAAGAAAATAATTTAGATCATGCTGATATAGAAGTAGTATTCTCTATATGGGAAGAAGGCGGATTATTTGGAGCTCAATATCTAGACTATTCTAAAATAAATGCAGATTATGCTTTCGTTTTAGATAGTGGTGGATCTCCAGGAGAAATAATAACAAAAGCTCCAGCGCAAGATAAAATAGAAGTAACTATAAAAGGTAAGCCAGCACATGCAGGATTACAACCAGAAAATGGAGTAAGTGCTATAATGGTAGCTTCTAAAGCTATAGAGAATATGAAATTACTTAGAATAGATGAGGAAACTACTGCAAATATAGGGATAGTTAAAGGTGGAATAGCTACAAACATAGTTATGCCTGAGCTTGAAATAGTTGCAGAAGCTAGAAGTTTAGAGGAATCAAAATTAGATGCTCAAACTAATCATATGGTAGAAGAGTTCAAAAAAGCAGGAGAAGCTATGGGAGCAGAAGTAACTGCTAAAGTAACTAGAGCTTATGCACCATTTAAAATAGCGGATGATGCTGAGATAGTTGAACTTGCTAAAAAAGCATTCTCTAACATAGGAATAGAAGGATATACTGCTTCAACAGGTGGTGGAAGTGATACTAACGTATTAAATGGAAATGGATTAAAAGCTGTTAACTTAGGAATAGGAATGAAAAATGCTCATACATTAGAAGAATATATAGCAATAGAAGATATAATAAATTCTTCAAGAGCTGTATTAGAAATAATTAAAGAAGCATAATTAAATATATGATATAATAAAAGAATCGCCCAACATTTGTTGGGTGATTTTTCATTTTTAAGATAAATGATAATTAATGTTGAATTAAAACTATAATTTATTGCAGTTAAGATTTGATATAGGTTTAAGAAAGAATAAAAATGGATAATAAAATAAAGTATATATATTAGGAGGTAATATCGTGGAAACAAGATATGATGAAGCCAATAAGGTAACAATACAATCTATAATTTGGAATGTAGTATTAACATTTATAAAAATATTTTCAGGTATTGTTGGAAAATCTAATGCTATGGTAGCAGATGGATTACATTCAGCATCTGATATAATAAGTTCAGTAGGAGTTTTAATTGGTAATAAAGTTGCAAAAGCACCAAATGATAAAGAACATAATTATGGGCATGAAAAAGCAGAAACATTAGTATCGTTTTTATTATCTATATTATTAATAGTTGTATCATTAAAAATCGGATTTAATGCACTTAAATCACTTTTCGATCTAGATAGAGTTCAAGTGCCTACATTACTACCATTAATAGTATCTATTATATCTATAGCTATAAAAGAATATCAATATAGAATAACTATAAAAGTAGCTAACAAAATAAATTCACCATCATTAAAAGCAGATGCTTGGCATCATAGATCTGATGCACTTTCATCTATTGCGGCATTTATAGGTATAGGAGGAGCCTTACTAGGTTTTAAAGCCTTAGATCCAATTGCATCTATAGCCGTAGCTTTATTCGTAGCAAAAGTAGGATTTGATATATTAAAAGATTCAGCTAATGAATTAATGGATTATTCAATAGATGAGGATCAAGAAAAACAAATAGTAAACATAGCAGAAAACACAGATGGAGTAATTAACTTAGGAGAAATAAGAACAAGAAAACATGGAGCTACTGCATATATAGATTTAACTATATGTGTAAACAAGAACTTAACTGTTTTTGAAGGCCATGAGATAGCAACTAAGTTAGAAAAACGCATAATAAAAGAGATGCAATTTGTAAAAGGCATAACAGTCCATGTAGAACCTTGTATAAATTGCCCAGGCAATTCTTGTAAAAAATAATAAAATAATATAAAAATTTATAAAAACAGCACTATGATTCAATTGTAGTGCTTTTTAGTTTGCATATTTTATAGTATAATAAAATCGTTAATTATATAGGGGGGGCTTTTATGGCAAAGAAAAGAAAGATTAAAAAAAGGATTTTGATTCTTGTAGGAATAATTGGATTCTTTATAGTATATACAGCTACATATATTTATTTCTCAAAAAAGCAGGCAAGTGATCAGCCTGTTAAAGTCGAAAATAAAGACACACAAGAAGATTCAAGGTCATTACTAGCTCAGATGAAAACAACTGACACAGTTTATATGTCAGATAAAAATTTACAAGATGTGAGAGTAGAACAAGAATACTGGAATCAGATAAAATTTTTCTCTACTAAATTTAAACAAGTAAGAAAGCCAAGTAACTATGAAAGTAAATATGAAGGTTATGTAGATAATGGTATTAGATTTTCTACTGATTTAGATTATTTTAGAATATTTACAGTAAATAAAGAAGAGTTTTATAAAATACCTGTATCAGAAAAAAAGATATTTGATAAATTATTACAAGAAAGTATATACACATCTATAGATTCTGTAAAAAAATACAAAACATGGGATAATATAGAAATCATATATGGAGATGAAGTTAAAAAACCATGGAGATGGAATTATGATGATTTAGCATATAGTATATCTGTAAAAAGACTAGTTGGAAAAATACAGCCAGAAAAAAGTAAAGAAAGAAGTCCATACAACTTTACAGTTAAGATAAAGGGAGATGGTTATTCCATAATGCTTGAAACTATGGGAGATGACTATGTAAAAGTAACTTCTGATAAAGCAACAGCGTATTATGAAGTTCATAATGGATTATTTAATTATTTAAGAGATGATGTATTTAAAATTGAAAAGAAATAGTTATTGTTGTAAATAAAAAAAGCTAGGCGAAATTCACCTAGCTTTTTTTATATTATTTTTCAAGTAGCATTTCGCCAACTTTATATACAGTACCAGCTCCTGCAGTTATAACTAAATCATCATCAGTAACATTTTCTGCAAGGTAATCTACTATTTCTTCAAATTTACTTAAGTATATTACATCAACATTATTTTGATATAATTTATCAACTAAATCTTTAGAATGTATGTCTCCTGGATCTTTTTCACGAGCTGCATATATATCAGTTATTATAACTTTATCAGCTGCATAGAATGCATCAGAGAATTCATTTAATAATGATTTAGTTCTTGTATAAGTATGTGGTTGGAATATACACCATAATTTATTTTTCTTAATTTTCTTAGCTGCAGATAATGTAGCTTTTAATTCTGTTGGATGATGTGCATAGTCATCTACAACTAAAGCATTGTTGTATTTACCTTTAACTTCGAATCTTCTACCTACACCACTATATAAAGATATATTTTTTCTTATAGTTTCTAATTCTACACCAGAAACTAAAGCTGCCAATATAGCTCCTGTAGCATTGTATACATTGTGTATTCCAGGAACAGAAAGCTTAAACTCTCCTAAATCAATTCCATTGTAATTTATATTAAATATTCCATAGCCATCAGCGTCGAATTTAATATCTTTAATTAGAGCATTATTTCCTTCGTTTTGACCATATTTAATAACAGTAGCTTTTATTTCATGTAATATATCCTTAGTATTTTCATCGTCTCCATTTATTATGAAGTAACCATCGTAAGGTAATAATTTACCAAATTTATTAAAAGATGCTTTTATTTCATCTATTCCAGAGAAATAATCTAAATGATCTTCTTCTATATTTAAAACGACAGATATTTTAGGGTTGAAGTTTAAGAAACTATCAACGTATTCGCAAGCCTCTGTTATAAAGTTTTGAGATTTTCCTATCTTAACATTACCACCTATTATGCTAAGGTTTCCGCCAACTAGTATAGTTGGGTCAAGTTCTGCATATTCAAATATAGCAGATAGCATTGATGTTGTAGATGTTTTTCCATGAGTACCAGAAACAGCTATAGAATTTTGATATTCTCTCATTATTTGCCCTAAAAAAGCAGCTCTATTTATAATTAATTTATTTTTTTCTTTAGCAGCAACTAATTCTTCATTATCAGATTTAACAGCAGCAGTATAAACTACCATATCTATATCATCAGTTATATGTTCTTTTTTATGACCTATATATATAGTTGCTCCTTGATCACGAAGGTTATCTAATAAATGAGAATCTGTAGAATCTGATCCGAAAACATTATAACCTTTATTTAAACATATTTTAGCTAATGCACTCATGCTAATACCGCCAACACCTATAAAGAATATGTTCATAGTGAAACCACCTTTCTAGTAAATTAAAAGTTCTACAATAAGAACTATGTTTATGATATAATAGTATAATGTTTAATATTTTAAGCAAAATAAAATTATAAAATATTTCTACATATTAAATATATTAAATTTCGAATAAAACATAACAAATATTATAACATAATGATATAAAATATGCATTAACAAGTTAAAATACATAGGTTTTTAGTACAGGAGGTATTTACATGAAATTTAAAAGGACGGAGCGTATAGGTGCAATAGTAAAAATATTATCTGATAATCCTAATAAAATATTTACATTAAGCTACTTCACATCTAAATTTAATTCAGCAAAGTCTACAATAAGTGAAGACTTAATAGTTGTTAAAAATGTTTTTGAAAAACTTGAATTAGGACAAGTGATAACGATATCAGGTGCAGCTGGTGGAGTTAAATATATACCTAAGACATCTAAAGCAGAAAATGAAGAGTTTTTATTAAACCTATGTGAAGAAATAAAAGACCCATCTAGAATTCTTTCTGGAGGATTTTTATATCTGATAGATTTAATATATGACCCTAGAATAGCATCTAAAATAGGTAAAATATTTGCATCAAATATAGATTATTCACAAGCTGATTATGTTGTTACTATGGAAACAAAAGGTATACCTATGGCGCTTATGACAGCAAAAGCCATGAACTTACCTTTAGTTATAATAAGAAAAGATGCAAAGGTATCAGAAGGTCCGACACTTAGCATGACATATGTAAGTGGAAATAGTTCAAAAGTAGAAAGTATGAGTTTACCTAGAAAAGCTGTTAAATCTGGAAGTAAAGTTATATTAATAGATGACTTTATGAGAGGTGGAGGAACTATAAAAGGTATGATAGAACTTATGAATGAGTTCGGAGCTGAAGTTATAGGAAAAGGGGTATTTATATCTACAACTAATCCAATTAAGAAAATGGTTGATGATTATATATCATTAATTCAAATAGATGTAATCAATAATGAAGTAGTTAGTGTTGAACCAAATTTACAAACATTTAGAGAAGAATACTGGACTACTAAAGATATAAATAAAATTGTAGAAGAAGAAAGCATTATGGATGATTTAGAAGGATAAGACAAGTTTTGAGGGCAAATTTCTATCAAGTAAAAAAAAGTAAAAAAATAATAAAAAATTTCTAAAATAATAGAGGAAATTTAACGAGTTGATAGAATTAATATATTATAAAACAGTTTCAGTTTTTTTAATTAAATTTGTCAAACACAAAAGGGGGATATTAGTAAAATGAAAATTACTGACGTGAGAGTGAGAAAATTAACTGATGAGGGGAAAATGAAATGTATAGTTTCATTAACTTTCGATAATTTATTTGTAGTACATGATATAAAGGTTATAGAGGGACATAATGGATTATTCATAGCTATGCCAAGTAGAAAAATAGGAGAAGGAAACTTCAGAGATATAGCTCATCCTATAAATGCTGAAATGAGACAAATGCTAGAAGATGAAGTATTAAAAGCTTATTATGAAGCGGTATCTCAATTAGAAGTAGCTGCTGAATAATTAACAAAATTAAAAACATAATATATTTTTAATATATTTCTTGAAGAGCCGAATTCCAGGCTCTTTTTTATTTGAATAATATGTACTTTTTTACACAAAAATGGTATATTAGTTATTGTAATTGACAAATTGTATACAAAATAAATAGACTAACATATTATAAAATATATTACTAAAATAATTAAAAAAGTTGAAATGGAGTGGGTTTATGAATTTTAAAGCTATAATCCTAGCAGCAGGAAAAGGAACAAGAATGAAGTCAAGTTTACCAAAGGTAGTACACAAAGTGTGTGGAAGAGAAATGGTAAACCATGTTATAAATGTATCTAAAAATTCAGGTGTTAGTGAAATAGTTGCAATCTTGGGTCATGGAAGTGACGTAGTTCAAGGTGTATTACCTAAAGAAACTAAGGTAGCTATGCAAACTGAACAATTAGGAACAGGTCATGCAGTTATGATGGCTAAAGAATATATATCAGAAAATGATACTATAGTTGTATTATGTGGTGATACTCCTTTAGTAAATTCAGATACACTAGAAAATTTATTTAAATATCATTTAGATAATGGATATCATGCAACTGTTTTAACAACAAAGGTAGATAACCCAACTGGATATGGAAGAATAATAAGAGATGAAAATGAAGATTTATTAAAGATAGTAGAGCAAAAAGATGCTAATGAAGAAGAAAAATTAGTAAATGAAATAAACTCAGGTATATACTGTTTCAATGGAAAAAGTTTAAAAGAAGCACTTTCTAAGATAAATAATAATAATGCTCAAGGAGAGTATTATTTAACTGATACAATAGAGATAATGAGAGAGAATTCATTAAAAGTTGGAGCATTTAATGGTGCTACAATAGAAGAATTAATGGGTGTTAACTCAAGAGTAGAATTAGCCAAAGCAGAAGAAATAATGAGAAGAAAAATAAATACTATGCACATGGTTAATGGTGTAACTATAATAGATGTAAATCACACATATATAGAAGCTGATGTAAAAATAGGAAATGATACAATAATATATCCTGGAGCTATGCTAAAAGGAAACACTGTTATAGGAAGTAATTGTGTTATAGGTATGAATTCATGTATATCAAATTCAACAATAGGTGATGATACAGAGGTAGAAAGTTCTACTATAATAGATAGTAAAGTAGGTAATAATACTAAAGTAGGTCCTTATGCATATTTAAGACCAAAAAGTAATATAGGAAACAATGTTAAAATAGGAGACTTTGTAGAAGTTAAAAACGCGACTATAGAAGATAATTCTAAAGCATCGCATTTAACTTACATTGGAGATGCTCATGTAGGAAAGAATGTTAATATAGGGTGTGGAACTGTATTTGTAAACTACGATGGAAAAAATAAATTTAAATCAGTAGTAAAAGATGGAGCATTTATAGGATCTAATTCAAACTTAGTTGCTCCAGTTACAGTAGAAGAAAATGGATATGTTGCGACAGGGTCGACAATAACTCATGATGTACCAGCTGGAGCTTTAGCAGTAGCTAGAGAAAGACAAGTAGTAAAAGAAGGCTGGGTAGAGAAAAAAAATAAAAAAAATAAATAATTTTTTAAGTTAGACTTTAACGTAAATATAGCTTTTGTCTATATTTACGTTTAAATATAAATATTTTCTTTAACAAAATTTTCGGGAGGTAATTATGAATACTAGCGGAAGCGAAATTAAAATAATTGCAGGAAATGCGTCAAAAGAGTTAGCTCAAAAAGTAGCTGATTACATAGGTGTACCAATGGCTAAGTGTGAAGTTGGGACATTTAGTGATGGTGAAATATCTGTAAATATAAGTGAAACAGTAAGGGGATGTGATGTCTTCGTAATACAATCAACTAATAGTCCAGTAAATGATAATTTAATGGAATTATTAATAATGATAGATGCATTAAGAAGAGCATCTGCAGGAAGAGTAACTGCTGTTATACCATACTATGGATATGCAAGACAAGACAGAAAGGCTAAGGCTAGAGATCCAATCACAGCTAAATTAGTTGCTAATTTAATAACTGCAGCAGGAGCAGACAGAGTTTTAACAATGGATTTACATGCAGCTCAAATACAAGGATACTTTGATATACCACTAGATCACTTACAAGGTGGAAAAATATTAGCAGATTATTTCAACACTAAAAACATTGAAGATTTAGTAGTAGTTTCACCTGACTTAGGAAGTGTTACAAGATCTAGAAAATTTGCTAATGACTTAAATGGAGATGTTCCAATAGCTATAATAGACAAGAGAAGACCAAAAGCTAACGTATGTGAAGTTATGAATATAATAGGTGAGGTTGAAGGTAAAAATGTTATATTACTAGATGACATGATAGACACTGCTGGAACAATAGTTAATGCTGCAAATGCTCTTAAAGAGTTTGGGGCTAAAGATGTTTATGCATGTTGTACTCATGGGGTTTTATCAGGTCCAGCTATAGAAAGAATAGAGAATTCAGCTATAAGCGAATTAATAGTACTTGATACTATACAACTTCCTGAAGAAAAGAAGATAGACAAAATAAAAATAAAAACAGTAGCTCCTTTATTTGGAGATGCTATAAAGAAAATATTTGCTAACGA
>ERZ1463036.179-NODE-179-length-14738-cov-16.598515_pt1 | contig 14738 bp, 20 predicted proteins | sample MGYA00564485_ERZ1463036 | MGnify/ENA primary metagenome ERZ1463036 (study PRJEB39244, sample SAMEA3635127) | Helicobacter pylori | study: EMG produced TPA metagenomics assembly of PRJEB11511 data set (Assembly of a 5300-year-old Helicobacter pylori... | reverse complement strand
CCATCTTTATCAAATGGAACGGATATTACTTTAAACATTCTCTAATCTCTTTCCTCAATTGCATTAAAATATTACCTAAGTGATTCTCGCCAACTCCATTACAAACTCCCCAATAAGTATCTCTCCACCAGTTAGTCTCTTCAAGATAAGAATCACCGGTGTCAAGTAATAGTTTAGTCAACAGAGGACTTTGGGTGAACTTACATCGAACAATATCTTTCATGATATTATACTTAAAGTTATCCCAATTGTCTCTCAGTTTAACTTTGGAGCCTAGAAATTTTATATGTCCTGGTCTATCTTCAGACAATACCTCTGCTAACCATTCAGGCGTAGGCAATTTCTTTGAATAGACGTATGCTTGTTCTGACGAGGTAAAACAAATACCTTTATACGTCAGCATGGAGACATGGAAGTTGGATAAGAATGAGTAATCACCCTTGAACCCAAGAATTGGAGGCGACTCAGGATTAAATATGGGTTCATAATCCTGAGACAGCTGCCACAATTTATTCACCGATAGATTCGTTTTGTGCTCTGATGCGATCACGTACTTGATCCCAGTTCAGAGGAATCATCAGAGCATCACCGCGATTATCAGAACCAACGTCAAAACGGTTCTTGATGATACGACATTCGTGATGAGAATCGCCATGCAAGTGACCGTGCAGATGAATCGAGCCTCTGAACTTACAGTTCCAAGATTCGATTGGGTAATGGAACATATACACCTTAGTGGCTCCAATCTTAATACCCTTGTATTCATCATACGAGGTCAGATAGGATTGGCACAGGCGGGACTTATCCAACACCTTGTCATGGTTACCACGAATGAACCGCAGCTTACCATTCATACGACGTAGTACCTCAGCCGTTTGCATTTCAGTACCAAAACTGAAATCACCCAGATGCCAAAACTCATCTTCTGGGCCGACTACTGAGTTGTGAGCTTCGATGATGTGTTCAGTCATTTCATCCAGCGTTCCTGGAGGGCGGGTATCCTTACAGAACGTTTGAATGTTCTTGTGATAGTGATGCAGGTCGCTACTAAACCAAATTTCGTTCATTTATTCTTTCCGAGACAAAAAGTCTCTAATCATTTTTATTCTGTCTTGTTCTTCTGCGGATGAAAACTGATCAAGGTTTTCTCCTAGGTACGTAATGAGAGGATAATACTCTTCATCAAAATTACGCATTGCTTCGCGGATGTTACCTTTCTCGATGATGTTACGCAACCGAGTTTCTTTCATCCTAGCTAAAAATTTAGTAATGAGGTAGTATGGCGATTTAATCTTCAGCGCTTGGGTTTCGCTATATACCATGAAACCCTCGTGTTCACATTCTTCGGACATCTTGACAACATCGGAAAAACGAACGCAATAAAAAGTCTCGGGACGAAGCATGCCATATTCTTCGGCAAAGAAGTCTAAATCATCTTCGTCCCAAGTTTCCATAAATCCATCTTCAAATAAAGAAGATAAACTGCCTCCAATAAGCCAAGCGCCTTCTTTCTCTGGGATAATATGTGGATCTGAACGATCGCAAATCTCAAAAATCAGAGTTTCGCCATCTTCAATATAATCCCACCATGAAGGTAGTACATATTTGTATGCGATATCAACGTGTTCGCTATCCAGACTACCAGTAGTAGAAACGATCAACTTATTAGGGGAATGTTTGAGGCTCTTGGTTACGCAAGCCATAAATCCATTCACCTTCACGACCGCAGTACATAATTCATCGCGGGGGATAGTAGTTCCATTCTCTTGATAGTTGAATACCTTAGTGAATGGCTTGACTACCACATTATAGTCCAAATCGACCACCAAACCGCGACATTCCAGAAGCAATGGATTTGTATCCCACAGGGCATCATAGAATACAGCACGAGTGTATTTCAGAGTAAACAATCCGGGATACCGTGTGGACTCACGACGAGTCACCAACTTAGGATTATTTTCTACAAATTGTTTCAGTTCTTCTGGATTAATATTGCTCATTTGTTAAACACCTCATTAAAACGATCAACAATATGATCATGGGTTTGGATACGACTACGGAATCGGGTCATTGATTCTTCCGGTACATCATGAACTGAGCCAAAGTCATTATTAGCCGTGATCAACGTAATACCAAAGTCATGTTCTACTGCATACCCGAAGTAATCCGAAATCTGGTCATAACTAACGAAAGTGTTAGCTGCATATACTTCAACGCCGTCTTGAAGCATGATGCCAGTTGTTTCATAACACCAATTATGTGCCCGATATAATTTTTCGCGATCAAAATCATATTTCCCAGTATTCTTATGGAAGTACATATCAGCTGATAATACTACGGCTGGATGACTACCAACTACACTCGCCATACCCTTAGCCAAGGTAGTTTTACCGGAACCAGGAAGACCACGAACGATATTCATATACGCCTTATTAGACGTGCGCAATGTTGAGATGCTGGGATTCTTAATAACCATTCGTTTTACTTTGCCATAAACTCAAGACAGCCAATCCACCGGTCTTGTAATCAAGACCTTTCTTGGCCGCATATTCAACATAACCAGAACAAATCTTAGACTCATCGTCATGACAAGCCCAGTTAAGTCCAGTTTCCTTTTTGATCTGCATTATCTCAAATACTGATGGGAGACAACCCAAATTACATAAATTTTCCGCGTTATCCGAGAATGAAAACGGACACGCGGAACAAGTTTCACAACCCATTAACCCGCACCCAACATTAACTTACGATAATCAATGGAGTTCTTGATGTCGAAGCCACGACTATGTAATGACTTCTTAGCATCCTCAAGATACTTCACAATACGCTCACACTCTTTCACAAGATTGCGCATTTCAAGAACCACAGGATCAACATTCATAAACGATGGGATATCTTGTTTCAATACTGCCTCAGTCAGAGGCTCCCGTTTATAATGTTCAGCGGTCAACTTACCAGCATAATGGCGGAACCGATTATGTTCCACTTTAGCCAGTTGATCCAATAGTTCACCTAACTTACGACTCTTGTGAATATAGATATGATTAATCTCAGTGAAGATTTTCTGGTTACGAATTGCTTCACCATCCAGATCATCCCCATTGATGACTAACTTAGCTTCAATTACCTTTTCAATATCTTCAAACGTTGAATCTGTATAACTCATTTACTTCCTTATTTTACAACTACTTGTGCGACCACTTGACGAACCAGTTTCTTCAGATCATCTTCTTTAATCCAATACATACCTGGAAGATCAACATTATTTTTGAACGTCGTCAAAATTAGATCGTCCATTTGTGACTCAAGCGTTTCTTTTTCATCGTTGGTCTTCTTAGAGAATGTTAACAGGTTTGCTTCACGTTCGCTCTTCAGACGATTGCCGATGAAAGTAACGCCGGATTGAGTAATACGAGGAACATTTGAAATACGCTCTCCCGATGTACCGTTAGCTGGCAATACTGGCAGCATACCATACTTCTGATCTTTGAACCAATCTTCCAGGTACAGAGCATTATTGCCCTTATAGCGATTTGCGAATCCGTTTTCAATCAACCAGTTCGACAATTCAACTGTATTCATACTCAGCTTCAAAGCTGCTTCTTTGATACCAAAATTCTCTTCTGGAGGAGCAACGAATGCTTTTGAGCGAGACTTACGAACACGCTTAGGCTTTTCAACCGCCGGTACAGTATAACAGGCGTTGGCGCTAATTTTAACAACACTCTTAGTTGTCGGCAATACCTGAGCAGCTGCGATCGTTGCAACCAGATTAGGTGCAATAGCGATTTCAGTGGCCCAATCAACCATCAGTTTGAATAGTGGAGTCTTTGTCGCTTTATTAGCCAGATACTGAATCCCAATAACGTTCAATACCCGAACGAATCCACCGCCAGTGGTTTGGATTGTAATATCATATAGTGGGGAATATTTGATATGGTAGTCAATACCACTAGCCTTTTTATATCCAACTGCTGCTGATACATCTGCAGTATTGAAATAAGTACAACCATTATCGCAGCGGTAGATTTGAATCGTGGTCTTATTAAACTTACGACGTTCTGTTTTTGAGATTTGTTTAGGGTTAGACATTTTAGTCCCAGTTATGAAAGAATCCGTATTATACGGGTTTTACATATAGAAGTAAAGCATTAAATAAAAAATCCTATAAGACCGATTTGATCTTATAGGATTCTATTAAAATTTATAAATTCCAGCAATGCTTTTATTCAGGCAAAGCAAGGCCAACAACTAACACACACCTAACATAGTAGGAGTATGTTAGAAGTCGGCTATTGCCCGAAATAGGTTCCATATAAAGCCCCTACACAGGAACAGAGTTAAAGTTGAATTTCTCTGTCTAGTTATTATCAGCTTACTACCGTTTCAACCGGCAGTCAAGAACCCCTGATATATACAAACCATTTAAGGTCTAGCATGGCGGGTTGAGATTATCTTGAATCGCAGTATCTCACTACTACTTATGACCCTGCCGTAGAAATTCCCGGATTGCATCATAAGCATAAAAACTATTTAGTCGCAGAAATTCCTGCGGCCGCGAAGTATAACGCACATCTTCTAAAAAGTAAAGAATTATTTTTAGATGGGGCTAAATAAAATTTATACAACTAAGGAATTATTTAATATGAGTAAAATCAGCAAACCTAAGATTTACCCAGATACACCGGAACAGCGTTTGTCTGATTTTCTGTTTGTCTACTACCCGGATGATGTTGCACGGGCTATGCGTAAGTCTCCTTCACTCGCGTTCTCTAATATACTAGAGGATATCGGATATGGAATCTCACCGCTAGGTAGACTAAGCTCATACGTGCGCGCTCTACACGATGCTATCTCGCTGATGGGAGTTACGGCCCAGGGTAAAGCTCACGCCATGCTATCCAGCTATAAACCTAATCTATCGGGGGAGGTATCGGATGGATGAAATTAAAGAATATGATAATTTACCTTATGTATATAAATTGACCCATAAAGGAACGGGCCAGTTTTATATTGGATACCGAGAGGCCAATAAATTACCCTCAAATGAAGATTTAGGTATTGAGTATTTTACTTCATCTAAAGATGTCAAACTTTTAGGATTCCATAATTTTAGTTTTGAGATAATTAAAGAATTTCATGACGTCGATAGAGAAATGGCAGCTGTCGCGGCTTATGACTTAGAACAATCTTATATATTCAATAATAGACTTAATGATTTATGTATCAACAGACAATATATACTAGAAGGTAATAAAAGGTTTAGAAGTAACGCTGGACATCCCCATACAGAAGAAACAAAGAGGAAGTTAAGCGCTATGAAAATTGGTATACCAATACCGGAATCGCGTAGACTGAAGATGATAGGTAGAAAATTACCTGATGACGTAAAGAATAAAATGAAGTTAGTCAGAAACGATCCAGATTTTCAAGCCAAACACAAAAAGAATTTTTCTGATACTCATAAAGAGAATATAGGTAAATCTAGAGCAAAGAGATTTAGATTGGTGTCGCCAGAAGGTGTTGTATATGAAGGATTAAATGTTAGTGAGTTTTGTAAACAACAAGGTTTGAATAGAAGTAACGTTATTACAGTATGTTCAGGTAAAGCTAAACTACATAAGGGATGGTCAGGAGAATATGTATGAGTGAGCATAAAGATATAGTAATTGAAAGGGTCAATGCATCTTTTGTTAGATTGTATGTTGATGACATGGGAATAAGAAAAACTATACATGAACATTTTACATACGAAGAACCGGGGTTTATTAAAAATAAATGGACACGCTGGGACGGGGTGGTAAAGTTATTTAAACTTCGTGGCGATTTATTACCGTATGGTCTATTGGCAATGCTTCTTGATCTATGTAAGACAAACGGTTGGTCATTTGAGCTAGATAGCGCGTTTAAGTCGGATATCACGAAGATCACAAGAGAAGATTTGGTTGAATGGATAAAAACGCTTAATATTCACTCTGGTGGAATGGCAATCGAACCGTATGACTATCAAATTGACGCTTTATTTCTATCTATCAAATACAATCGATTAGTTGTTCTGGCCGCTACGTCAGCCGGTAAATCTCTAATCGCATATATGCTTACTAGATACTACGAAATGATGTGTAACGATGACGGCCAAAAAGTCCTCATCCTTGTTCCATCTCAAATGCTAGTCGATCAGATGTATTCAGACTTTGAGGACTACTCAAGTCATAACGGTTGGTCTACAAGTCAAAATGTTCATACCATCATGGAAGGTCGTCCAAAAGTCGCCCGTAAAATGGTATACATCTCAACTTGGCAGTCTATCTATAAAGAAGACCCAGAATATTTCAAAGTATTTGGTAGGGTCATCAACGATGAGACTCACTTAGCCAGTGGTGCAAGTATCGGCGCGATTATGAATAATTGTGTCAACGCTTATCAACGCGTGGGTATGACCGGAACCCTAAAAAATGAGAAAATTCATCCCATTTTAGTCATGAGTTTATTCGGCCATATTAAAAGGGTTGTGACCACCAAGCAGCTGATCGATTCAGGAAGAGCAACAGAAGTCAATATCAAGGTATTACAGTTGAATTACGAGCGTGAGGAATCAGAGCATGTAGCATCTTGTAAGTATCAGGATGAGATTGATTTCCTAATAAAGCATAACTATCGAAATAAGATGATAGCTTCATTAGCCGCCACTCAACCCGGAAATACCTTGGTTATGTTAGATCGCTTAGAGCACATCGAGACTATTAGACAGTTGTTGGAAACCATACCTCATAAAAAGAAGGTTTATGTTATTACCGGCGATGTTAAGAGGGACGAACGAGCAGCGATTAAAGCCGTTGCGGAGGCTGAAGACGGAATCGTGGTGCTGGGCACTCCGGGATGCGTATCGACTGGATTATCCATTAAGCGACTCAAGAATCTAATCTTCGGTCATCCGTCTAAGTCGATCATTCGGATTCTACAGGCCATCGGTCGTATTCTGAGGCTACATAAGGAAAAGAATACTTCAACGGTATTCGACTTAGTTGATAATTTCTCGTATGACGATCACATCAACCATGCTTTGCGACATGCGATGCAGAGGGTTGCGATCTACAAAGAAGACCAATTCCCAATCACGTATCAAAAATATGCGATGAAGAAAAGCGTCCAATAAAACAAAACAGGATAGAACTTTCGTTCTATCCTGTTTTTCCTATAGTATAATGGATCACATCAATTGGTCTAGCGTACTCTTCTGCTTCTTCAACCGTTCAGCCTTTTCGTCTAAGTCTCTTTGTATTAGAAGTAATTTGATATCTAACATCCAAGGAGTCATATCATATACTTCGGTTAGGCTGATGTGGTGATCCCTAGCAAGTAGATGAACGGTTTCTAGCCGATCAATCAACGAGCCTTCAATTATTGCCGAAAAACATCTTCCATCGAACTAAATTTTAGTTTGTGTTCATATCCACATTTAGGGCATACTAGGGTTTGTTCATGATCAAACTTAGGCATACTATGGAAGAATTGGTCGAATACCGTTTTCTTTTGCATCAGGGAGAATTCATTCCAGAAGTCTAATAGTTCTTCACGGGTATAGTCTTCGGTATTATAGACTTCATCGCCGTTGAAAATAGTCTCGATACAAGATAGGATAGTTTCGGTTTCGCCATCCTCAACATCTTTCAAGTCTGCCATGGACAAATCCGGGTATCTAAATACTATTCCTATTGGATCAGACACCATGATAGTCTTAGTATGGATTGGATTCTCAATCAGCTTGAATTCATTAAGATCAAGTTTGAGATTCATTGATGCATTACATGGCTTTTCGTCTACTTCGTTGGTGCACTGGTATTGCTTTTCGATAATCTCACCGATGGAATGCTGGCGCAAGCGCAAGAATATTTCCTCGATGATAAACATAGGGATTTTCTCTACATCAACATTCTTGGTAACCAGACATTCTTCAACAAGTTGTTGAATAGCTGAACGTTTTTCTTCTGGGGTTCCGTCCTTAACTTGTAATAGTAAGGATTCCATCCCAACGCTGAAAGGCGTTAGTGTTAACTTACCGCCCTTGATGTATTTTGTTTTAATATCGAAATGTTTCTTTGGGATACTTGGTAGTCTTGACATTTATCTCTTTCAGTTAGTAAAAATAATAAAATTATTTAGTAAAGCCCTTTACTTAATGTAATATTTCGTATATAATATATGGTATCAGGCTAAATACTATTACCGATTCACTCTAACCCTGATAAGTTTCAAGGAGCTTCATGACCAAAAAAGTTTTACCCCGTATTAAAACTGCAACAGAATCATACACTAATAAAGATTACCCTCAGGCAATCGACTTTGCCGCTAAACAAAATAGCGTCTTCTGGCTCCACGATGAAGTAAAGGTGGAGAAAGACAAACAAGACCTACTTGTTAATATGTCAGTGCCAGAATATCATGGCGTTGTCACAGTATCCAAATTGTTCACTAAATATGAATTATTCGTAGGCTCAGAATATTGGGGCGATATTATTGCGCGCCGATATCCTAGACCAGAAATTCAACGCATGGCTAACGCCTTCGCGTTCTTTGAACTGAACGTTCATGCCCCGTTCTATGCTAAATTGAATGAAGAGCTTGGTCTATCGACTGATGAATTTTATAGTTCATACGTCAATGATCCAGTTTTGGCTGACCGTATGGCGTTCATCGATGGTTTATTGAATCATAAAAATGAGCTATTATCATTAGCTGGATTTACTTTTATTGAAGGCGCGGTGCTTTATTCATCGTTTGCTTTTCTAAAACACTTCCAAAGCAATGGTAAGAATAAGATGATGAATCTTGTACGTGGGATTAATTTCTCAGTTCGGGACGAAAATCTACATGCAACCGCAGGAGCTTGGTTGTATAGAACGGTAATGAGCGAGTTACCACCAATGACTCCTAAGCAATTGAAGAAATTGCATAAGATCATTAGAGAATTAGCTCAAAAAGTCCTAGATCACGAGACTCGTATTATCAATATGATCTTCGAAAAAGGCCCGATTGATGGTATTACGGCTGAAGATTTAGTCACATTTGTGAAAAGTCGCATTAATATCTGCCTAGAAAATCTAGGAATCGAGAAATTATTTGACGTTACCGAAAACGTAATCGCTGACTGGTTTTATAAGGGTATCACAGGCTTTCAATTCAACGATTTCTTCGCTGGTGTGGGTGCAAGTTATTCTCGTGGTTGGTCACAAACTGCATTCACTTGGAAAGGCAACAAATCTTGAATAAGTACGAAAAACTATCAACACTAAGAAAAGACGGACAAGCTGACGGGACTATCCCTGATTGGTATACCACTGCTGGCGTACAGATGATGTATGATCGGTATCTATATGAATCTAAGGATATTAAATCTCAGTATCAGCGTATCGCCCGTCAAGCCGCAAAGCACACAAATGATCCAGCTTCTTGGGAAAAACGTTTCTTTGAAGTTCTATGGAAAGGTTGGTTGAGTCCTTCATCCCCTGTTCTAGCGAATATGGGAACAACTCGCGGGTTGGCAGTATCTTGTTCAGGTCAATTAATTGATGATTCTATTTATGGATTCTATGATTCTCTGAAAGAAACTGCACTACTAACTCAAGAAGGCTTTGGTACTTCAGGTTATCTGGGTAATATTCGTGCTCGTGGAACCAAGATTTCACGAGGCGGTCGCGCTTCTGGTGTTCTCCCTGTTTATAAAATGTTCGTTCAAGCAATGCGTGATGTTGCTCAAGGTACGGCTAGACGCGGAGCATGGGCTGGATATATTGAACCTGAACATGGTGACTTCTATGAGTTGGTAAACTTCATCAAGAATAATCCAGATGATGCTAATATCGGTTGGAATATTACCGATGCGTTTATTGAAGGTCTCAATAACGGCGATTTAGATTTCCTTGATCGTTATCAGACGATGATGGCTATGAAGATGGTCATTGGTAAGGGTTATTTCTTCTTCGTTGATAAGGTCAATCGTCTTCGTCCTATGGCGTATGTGATTAACAATCTATTTGTAAGAGCATCGAATCTATGCTCAGAGATTAGTTTGTTCAGTGACGAAGATCATACATATACTTGCGTATTGAGTTCTATGAACATCAGTAAGTATGATGAGTGGAAAGATACGGATGCGGTTTATGTATCAACGGTATTCCTAGATTGCGTTGCTTCTGACTTTATTGAAAGAGCCAAGAAAATTCGCGGTTTGGAAAAGGCGGTTCGTTTCACTGAGAAGGGTCGTGCGCTTGGTCTAGGTAGTTGCGGATTCCATACTTATCTACAAGACCACATGATTGCTTGGGGAAGTCCAGAGTGCTTCGACTTCAATGACGAAGTGTTCGGTCATATCAATAGTGAATCATTACGGGCGTCACAAGACCTAGCCAAAGAATATGGCGAACCTGAGTGGTGTAAAGGTCTTGGTATTCGTAATACTCACCGTATGACTCAGCCTCCTACAAAGAGTACGGCTGGTATTATGGGCGGTATTTCTGAAGGTATTAACCCTGATCCAGCTATGGTATTCACACAACTGACATCAGCCGGTGAGATTGATCGGGCTAATGCAGCGTTATTGAAGATCATGAAGGAACGTAATATATATGATGAAGCTCATATGCAAGAGTTACGTGATGCGTCAGGTTCGGTGCAAGGTGTCGATTGGTTAGATGATCGAGAGAAGTATATATTCAGGACTGCGTTTGAAATTAATCAGTATGACATCATTGATCTGGCTTCGGCCCGTCAGATGCATACCGATCAAGGACAGTCTATCAATCTATTCTTCAATCATGATGCCGATGAGGGTTATATCTCTGAAGTTCATGAGTATGCATTCAATGACCCGTTCATCACGAGTTTGTATTACATTTACAGTAGCTCTGGTGTTGGTGCAGCATCAGGCGAGAAGAAAGCTTCAGAACCAGTGGTTTGTGAAGCGTGTCAATAAGATAAATGGTCGGGTCGAAAGGCCCGACTTTATTAATTAGAAAATAATATGTCAAAAACTATCCAAGAAAAAATTAAAACCATCCAAGATATCTTCAAACTAATTGACCCATCAGTCACGCTGAAGGTTGAGGATTTGAGTGATGAAACCACTAAAGAATTTTCGATTACTGGGCCTTTCCCTTCATTCATGCTACTTGTAACTGAAGAAGTTGAAGTGCGCGCAGTAATCCATGTGAACGCAGATGCAACGAATATGGTTTTCGTATTCAATGAGTTCGCTAAAGAGTTGAATATTGAACACGATGGTGCCTATGCGGTAACTGCTAAACAAGAACTGGTTTTCGGGTTTGAGGCATATCAAGAGAAAGAACGTAATATGGTTGCTTTCGCTGCTGAGATCAAGAGCCGTAATCCAGATATTGATAAAAAAGATAAGGAAATTTATGTTCCTGAGCAAAAATCCATTTATGTAGGGTAATGATGTTAGTAATTTATTCAAAGGACGCTTGTCCAAAATGTACGCAGTTAGAGAATCTATTAAAATCTCGTGATTATAAATTTACAATTCTGAAGCTAGATAAAGATTACACGCGGGAGAATCTAGCCGATAAATTCACTCTGTTGAACTTAAATCAACCTAGAGAATTCCCAATCCTATTCAAAGGTGACGTACTAATCGGTGGATTAGTTGATGCAAAAGTCGCAATGATCGAGAAACGTCTATAACAATATCCATTTACCCCTTAATTCTTTGGGGTAAATTTTACGCATTTCTTTATCCGAGAAACCATATATTGGAGTCCAAGGATAGAAATTATCCGGCATATCATCCGTGTTGAACATTTTAATTTGGCCTGTCAATAGATTGCAACACTGTCTTTTGTTGAAGTTAGCATTCTTTTCACCTTTCATCTTAGACATCGGGTGATCAGCGCCTTTCTTACCTTTATGTACGCATGGTATTCCAAATCTAGGATTTTTATCTCCAATTAAACGTCCAGTATTAGCTTGACTGATTTTTTCCTTGGTTTCGTCTGAATGACTCTTTCCAAAGAAAGGATTATTTTTGCCTGAGATTAGGTCGCCTCGCTTATATAGATAATTATTTTCTCCTGATCTAGATTTTGACATTTTATCTTTAGTCGAATTAGAAACGACTCTTCCATAATTTATATGGTTTTCTCCCGATACTCCAAATGTGCCGCCTCCAGGTATCATATTTAAACATAACCCTTGACCTTTGGTCATACTTTCTGTTGACCATCTATCGCCCAATTCTTTCTTTTCACCATCTAGGGCTTCGATATCGGTATCATAAGTTGCTAATATAATCTTAGTAAATTCTTTGTGATTCTTTTTAAATACTCCTAATAACTTACCAGAACCTTGATATTTAATATCTAATTCTGGTTCGATTTTAGATGATCTTTTGCCGATATACCAATGTCCAGTGGTAAATTCAATTTTATATGTGTAGTGATACATTTTACGCGCCTAAGTAATTTTATATAATATTATTTAGAGAGTTTGGTGATGAGTGTGATAGCAGGAATTGACTATTCGATGAATAGTCCAGCAATTTGTATATACAATACTGAAGACGAACTCAAATTTGAGAATCTGAAGTTTTATAATATTGGGCAATTAAAGACTATTGTGGGTACTTTCGGGAACGTTAATATCCAAGTCCATAAAGAATATAAGACTGAGGAAGAAAGATTCAGAAACTCAGCTAGTTGGGCGGTGAATATTTTGCTGTCTAATAAGGTAGAATCTGCTGTAATCGAGGGATATAGTATGGGATCAAGTTCTGGTCTAGTATTCCAGATTGCTGAGAATACTAGTTTAGTCAAACAGGCTATGAGTCTAAACGGTATTGAGTTCTCTACCCCATCCCCAACGCAAGTAAAAAAGAATTTCTGTGGTAAGGGTAATGCAAAGAAGGACGCGATGGTTGATTTCTTCTTCGATAAATTCCCAACTGCTGAGTTAGATGTACTATTAGGTAGACCAAAACGGTTATCTAAACCTATAGACGATTTAGTGGATAGTTTCGCTGTCCTATCTTGTCATAAACATTTTAAAGAGGTATAATTATGAGTGGTGCAAGTAGCGCGTATGTAAATGGGTATTTGGCTGACCGTGTGTCTCGCCAGGGAACCCGAAGGGATTTAGAACTGAGCGAATTACTAGATTTATGCTCTATTCCATTAGGTATTGATGAACGGGTAGCCGAACTGAAGAGATTCAGTGTTCTATACCCAGAATTGAAATACTTCTTGGTAGTGGCATATTTCTGTAAAGGTGCTTTCAGTCAACTAAATACACAAGGGCCAGTAGATTATACACCCGCAAAGTTTGATAAGGGTGGTAGTACTGAATCGCTGAAGAGTATGTGGCAACAAATTACATTGATGTACGACACATACCCTTCTGGTCCAAAATCTAAACGAGGACGGGCCCAACAATTACTACCGTCATTACATAAAGACGAAGCCGCATTGATTAGCGCCTTATTGAATGGAACATTCTATCGTAAAGAATTGAATGAAATGGTTGTAGCTAAAGCCTTTCCGAATGAGGTTCCAAAAGACGCAAAAAACGTGTAAAGTCTACTGTCAAATCCAATATTTATGAGTATTGGATTAGATTCCGCTTATTCTTTTCGGTGTGACAGTAGACTTACATTTAAATTAGTAGTATAATAAAAACATAGGGCGATAGAATAACCTTCTATCGCCCTTTTCATTAACTTCATTTTAACCAACATAGGACATTATAGTAAAAGCAAAACGCATTAACACATAAGGAAAATAAATGCTAATACAATTCAATAACTTAATTCTATCATTCTTCATGGCAATGAACACTGCGACGGCTAATCCTCCGGTGGTGATAGAAACATTAGATAACATCAAAGAGTTATCATGCTTATCTCAAGCCATTCATGGTGAAGCTTCAAATCAGGGTTTAGATGGAAAGTTGGCCGTAGCTCATGTTATAGTCAATAGATCAAAGAGTCCAAAATTTCCATCAGACATTTGTTCAGTCGTTCGACAAAAATATCAATTCAAATTCATGACTAAACAGAAATGGATTAACGTTGATAAGCCAGGAGTAAATCGTCAAATGACGGAAGCAGTAATGGCTGCCAATATGGTGCTAAACGAGGGTGTTAAAGATAACACGCGTGGAGCATTATATTTTATCAATCCAAAAACATATACAGATCGTTCTTGGCTTCAACATAGAAAGCTGACGATTAGGATTCAAGACCACGCTTTTTATTCGTAAAATAAAGCTAGTATTTACATATTAGATTCGGTATAATAAATACATTACTACAGATAAGGAATAAACGAAGTATGACATACGGTTGTAAAAAGAAAACGATAGCAAAGATCATTAAAGCGAAGTTAGATGATTGGCTAAAGTCGATTGATAATAAAGAATTAAAGACGTTGATTAAGCGTGATGTAATTGTTACCGGTGGTTCGATTACATCTATGCTTCTAGGTGAGGAAATTAAAGATTTCGATATTTATTTCCGCACCAAAGAAACTACGATTGCGGTTGCTGAATATTACTGTAAAGATTTCATTGACCGTAATCCTAAAACGTATCTAAATCCAAGAGTTCAATGTAACGAAGAAGGTCGGGTTACAATTCACGTAGCCAGCGCTGGAGTTGCTGAATCAGATGATGCACCTCAAAGCTAGATCGGAAGAGCGTCGTGTAGGGAAAGAGTGTCCTAGGTGTGTAGA